>Ga0116190_1000883_pt1 | contig 27918 bp, 23 predicted proteins | sample AD_JPNTR4_MetaG_FD_89808 | JGI IMG/M metagenome (GOLD analysis project Ga0116190, IMG submission 89808) | Active sludge microbial communities of municipal wastewater-treating anaerobic digesters from Japan - AD_JPNTR4_MetaG | ecosystem: Engineered > Bioreactor > Anaerobic > Digestate | place...
AAGGTGTCAGGGAGATCAATTCAATTTAAAGAGTTTATTTGGTTGTTGCTAAGAGCTAAGGTTTGCAAACCAGTAGAGAGATCGACTCCATCTAGAGAGCTTATTCCGTTATTTTCAAGATATAAGTTTGACAGATTATCAGGGAGATCAATTCAATTTAAAGAGTTTATTTGGTTGTTGCTAAGAGCTAAGGTTTGCAAACCAGTAGAGAGATCGACTCCATCTAGAGAGCTTATTCCGTTATTTTTAAGATATAAGTTTGACAGATTATCAGGGAGATTAATTCAATTTAAGGAGCTTATTTGGTTGTTGTTAAGATATAAGTTTGACAGATTATCAGGGAGATTAATTCAATTTAAGGAGCTTATTTGGTTGTTAGAAAGTTGTAAATTTCGTATTGTATTGGGAAAATTAATTCAAGATAGAGAAGTTATAAGATTGTTTTCAAGATATAGTTGTTTTAAATTAATAGGAAAATCAACTCAATATAGAGTATCTATTTGATTCTTATTAAGTTGTAATTCTCGCAAGGTATCAGGGAAATTAATTCAAGCTAAAGAACTTATTCCGTTATTGTTAAGATATAATCGTTTTAAATTAGTATGATTTACAAAGGCATCAGATTCTATTGCAGTTATTGATTTATTATTTAAATTACAAGAAGTCGCTCAAGTGTTGCTACAATACTCTAGTATATTTCCACTAGTTAATACTATTCACTCTTGTTGTGCGAAGATTTTGCTGTTTAATCTTGATAAAGACCAAGTGAACATAAGAATAAATGCTACAGAAACTAATAATCACACAGTCAGTAATATGCTTTTTCAATGTTTTTTGAAAAAATATTTGCTATTTCTATCAGTGAATTTGTATAGATGTTTTTTTACTTCAGATAAGTTTAACATTTAAGTAGATTAAATTATAAAATTTATACTCTATGATAATTATAATCAGATTTTTTTTTCTGTCAAATTTCTGGGGCTTTTTTTTGACTTAATTGTTGAAATAAATTATCAAATTACTATACATAAATGAAGTTACAAGATTAAATTGAAAGTTGCAAATAAAACATTCTTCCCTTGGGGGAAGTTGTTCTAGTGTAGTTGGGGGTAGATGGGGGTGGTTGAGATAAAACCCCCACCTATCCCGCCCGTAGCCCCGCAATACTGCGGGGCGGGGCGGGGGAGAACACCCTCCCCCAAGGGAGGAACTACCAACTTTGATGAAACCCGCAGTACTGCGGGGCAGGGGCAGGCTTTAAAAACCCGCCTACCGGCAGGCAGGCTTTACAAACCTTACGAACCTATGGATATATTTGAGTTTGAACTTCGTTATATAGCATATAAATGATTAAACAATAAGTTTGATCTGTGACGAGATGAGGACTTAATTTTGAAGTTAGTTCAAATTACAAATAAATGAAAAGCTGATAAAAAAATACAAGACATTACTCCAGAAGAAATACACACACTTACAGAAGAAACTTATACAAAGTTCAAACAGGATTTTATACAACAATATAGAGAATACAAACTTTATTGAGATGATCCACAATTTACACTTTGAAATTATATTGAAAGGTTAGAATACGAATTAAAGGTAATCAAAGAAATGTGATTCAACACATATTTTCTTATTGTGTCAGATTTTGTTACCCGGTCCAAAAAAAATCAAATTGTAGTATGACCAGGTAGAGGATCCGGTGCTGGTTCTATTCTAGCTTGGTTAACCAACATTACAGATATTGATCCAATGCCATTTGGGCTACTTTTTGAAAGATTTCTAAATCCAGCTAGAGTTAGTATGCCAGATTTTGATATTGATTTTGAAGATACACAAAGAGAAAGGGTTATTGAGTATGTCAAAGATAAATACTGACAAGAAAATGTTTGTGCGATTTGAACATTTATGCAAATGGCTACAAAAGCTGCTTTCAAAGATGCTGCTAGAGCTTTATGAGTTCCTTTTGATAGATCAAATAAATTTTCTAGTTTAATTCCAGATAGAACAAGTATTTCAGATGCCATAAATTCTACAGAATGAAATGAAGAATTAAAATCATTATACAACAGTGATACTATTATACAATCCGCAGTAAAGTTTGGAGAACAACTAGAAGGAAACATGAGGCAACTATGAGTACATGCTTGTTGAATGATTATTTCACCCCAAAAGGTAACTTCATACACACCTACCCAATATGCAAAAGAAGATGATCATAATATTGTTAGTCAGTATGACTGACCAACATTGGAAAGTATTGGGCTTCTAAAAATGGATTTTTTGTGACTTAGAAACCTTTCTATCATCAAAAATTGTATAAAAATAATCCAAAAAAAGCATGAAAAAGAAGCTAAAGAATTACCAGAAATGTTTCAAGACTTTTTTAAATATACCTCATTCAATCCACCATTAAATGATCATTTTACTTTTGAAAAAGTATTTAAAGAATGAGATACTAGCTGAATTTTCCAGTTTGAATCTACTGGAATGAGAAGATTTCTAGTAAAATTAGAACCAGACAATATAAATGATTTGGTTGCCATGAATGCACTATATCGTCCATGACCTATGGAATTTATTCCAAATTATATTGATAGAAAACATTGAAAAGAACCAATAAAATATATGAGCAATGAATTAAAGGCAATTATACAAAATAAATATTGAGCAGAAGTTGTATTAGAAGAAGAAAAAAAACTTACAGAAGATCTTTGACCAATTATGGGTATTACCTATTGAATTGCTGTATATCAAGAACAATTAATGTTTCTTGTTCAAAATATGGCATGATTTTCTTTAGCAGAAGCGGATATTTTGAGAAGGTGAGTATGAAAAAAGAAAATAGAAATTATAGAACAACTAAAAATAGAATTTACAGAAAGAGCAGCAAAATTTAGAAACTACAAACCAGAAACAGCAAAATATATTTATGAAAAAATGATAGAACCTGCTGCTTCTTATTCATTCAACAAATCTCACTCTGTTTGTTATGCTTGGATTGCTTATCAAACTGCATACCTAAAAGCTTATTATCCAGTAGAATTTTATGCTGCATTAATTCGTTCAGTAGAAGAAGATCCAGAAGAACAAAGCAAATATATTTATGAAACACAAAACCACGGAATCGAGGTATTAGCACCAAGTATAAACGAATCTTTCAATCATGTTGCAGCAATAGATTGAAAAATTAGATTATGATTTTTATGAATCAAATGAATAGGTTTTGATATATGAGAATTTATACAACAAGAAAGACAAAAAAATTGAGAATACAAATCTTTAGAAGATTTCCTAAAAAGATGCGATAGTGTAGTCAACAAAAAATCACTAGAATGATTGATTAAATGATGAGCCTTAGATCAATTTTACAACCGTAATACACTTTTACAAAATATTACATCATTATTGGAACGATCAAAATCTGCACAAACAATGAGCATGTGACTTTTTGGTTGAGATGAAAGTACACAAAAAATCACTTTCACAAAAACTTTTGAAACATCTTTTGAGGAAAACTTGATGATGGAACAAGAAGTATTCCATACATTTGTCTCATGACATTTGTTAGATTGACTGTATCCATATATAAAAAAATGAACTTTTTTATCATGGCTGAATATAGAAAAAAACACCTGACCATACAAAATTGTTTGATATATATCAAATATTCAAAGAGCTAGAAAAAAATGATATTTTATAGAGATAGAAGACATTTCAGGCAAAAGAGAGTTCTTTTTCAAAGATATCTTAGATTGCAAAAAATTTGATATAGTTATTATTTCTGGATTTAAATCAGAATGAAGATATCCAAGAATCAGTAAGCTTGTCAAAACAGATCGTGAAACTCTCATTAAAAATGCCTGATCCAGTTTTGATCCAGAAATTACAGTCACAAAAGCAAAAGGAATGAGACTTTGAGACACAAAAATAGAGCTTTTAAGAGAAGAATCCATAGACAAACACAATAAGAATTCAGAACAAAACGCTGAATTAGAAGAAAAAATAATTGATAGTTCAGAAGAAGCTAATATAGCTGAAGTAGAAGAAGTACAAGAAGTTTATACCGAATCTAATACATTTGAAATCCCAAATAATATCAAAGATATAAAAATTTTAAAAGCTATTTTAGAAAAATATCCATGAGATATAGAAATAAAAGTAGGGAATGTTACAAAAATGATATCTCCTGAATGATTAACACAGCTAAAATCTTTATTATAAAAAATTATTAGTATGACTGAATTGAAAAACATTATAGATAAAACACAAAAAATTGCTATTTTTTGTCATGAGAATCCTGATTGAGATGCAATTGGTTCTATGTTGGGATTAGGTAGACTATTAGAAAAATTATGAAAGGATGTTTTTTATTTTTCTCCTGATAAACCAAGTACAACATTTTCTTTTTTAGAGTGATTTGAAAAAATAAAAACTACTTTTGATTACGGTTATTATCACTTATTAATATTTGTAGATTTTTCTGAATATGCCCGTATAAAAACCTTTTATAAAGGGAAAGAAAAGTATTTTTCAGAAAATCAAATATTAGTTTTTGATCACCATCAAATGTTAAATTCTTTAGAAAATTGGAAAGTTATACATGATACACAATCTACTAGTACTTGCGAAATAATACTAGAAAATACATTAAATATTCGAGAAGAATATTATGATAAGGAAATAGCAACTTATTTATATTTAGGGCTTACTACTGATTCTGGTAACTTTCGTTATGATGAAAATCATGAAAGGATATTAAAAAATGCATTAACACTTATACAATTAGGAGCAGATAAAAAATCAATAATAGATAATGTTATAAACAATAAAAGCTTATGAACAATTAACTTTTTGAAAACATTGTTAGATAGAATGAGTATTGAATGAGAAATATTATATAGTTATTATGATATCGATGAATTAAAAGATTATGATATAGATAATGAGCAAGCATCTTATTGATTAACAATATTACAAGAAATAAACTGACCAAAAGTAATAATGACCATCAGAAAAGAAGATCATTTAGTTAAGGTTTCTTTAAGATCAAAAGATGCAAATGTAGAGGAAATAGCTAAAAGCTTTTGATGAGGATGACATATTCATGCATCATGATTTGCTAAAAGAATAGAAGATGGAAAAGATTTTTACACAACAAAAAACGAAGTAATAAATAAAATCAAATCTTTATTAAAATAATTTGTGAAAAAAATGAGCAAAAAAAACAAAGATTACAACATTCCTTTGCGCCTCATTAGACCAGTGATTCATATTTGAATTATTGTATTTTCATTTTACGCTATATACAAACTTCGTCTTATTACGGATTTAATTCCATTTACACAACTACCAATTCCCCCAATAAATTATAGGGAAACTATGGTTTTTGCTATAATATCGGGTTTAGCTTTTGTATGAATATGAATAATAAAAAATTTATATGAATTGAATAAACCAATTCAAAAATACTTTCAAATATATACAAAAGTCCGAATCTATCGAATAATTACTATTACATTTATATGATATTTTGGAACTTGATTTATTTTTGTTTATTGACTATCTAGATTTATAATAATTTGGTGAGCAATATTGTCTTTTTTTCTACTATTTTTATTTGATCAAGTTTGGAACAAATTAGAAAGTATGAAACATAAAAATGGAAAACATAAAATATTAATTATATGAGATGATACTCCCAAAAGCTACGAGGCCATAAGTCAAATAAAAGAAAGTTTTTCATTTAAAAGTGAATTTGTACAATTAGCTGACTTGAAAGATATAAATGTGGAAAATTATTTTATAATTATAGCTGTATGAATTTTTTCAAAAGAAACTTTACAAGATATTTTTGAAAAAATTAGATTTTCTACAACTAGATTTTATCATATATCAGAATGATATTTCTTGGAAGATGTAGTATATAAACCAGAAAATATATCAAACCTAATAGCTATGGAATATAAACATTCCAAACTAGATTGACGATCGATTGTTCTAAAAAGAACTTTCGATATTATTTGTTCAGGAATTTGAATCATTTTATTGTTTCCAATATTTATTATAATCTGAATAATAATAAAACTAGAAAGTAAATGACCAGTATTTTTCAAACAAAAAAGAGTTTGACAGCATGGAGAACTTTTCACTTTTATAAAATTTCGTTCTATGGTAAAAGACGCTGACAGTATGAAAGCCGAATTACTAGAAAAAAATGAAAGAAAATGACCATTATTCAAAATAACAAACGACCCTAGAGTCACAAAATTTGGAAAATTCTTGCGCAAAACTTCTATAGATGAGTTGCCACAATTGTTTTGTGTATTTGTAGGGACAATGTCTCTGATTTGACCTAGACCTCACTTACCTGAAGAAGTAGAAAATTATGAAAATCGACAAAAGAGATTACTATCTATCAAGCCTTGAATTACTGGATATGCCCAAGTGTTTGGAAGACACAATTTAGATTTTACAGAAGAAGCAAAATTAGACCTGTATTACATACAAAATCGAAGTATATTTATGGATTTATATGTTCTACTTGGGACATTCAAGGTTGTATTCAAAGGGAAGTAATCCACACTACCACCTTGCCCCGTAGTCCTACGGGGCGGGTGGTAGTGAAACTTTATAAACTTTACAAACTTATATAATGACTCTTTCAGAACAAACAAAAATATTACAAACCTATATAAAAGAAAATAAAAACATTTCTCAGATTTCACAAACAGAAATTTCAAAAATATATCAAGATCTAATAGACTGTATCACAGATCACAACCACATCTATTATATCGAATCTTCTCCTATAATATCAGATTTTGAGTATGATGAACTTTTTGATTATCTAAAAAAAATAGAAGAATATTTTCCTTTTTTGATTTCTGGGAACTCACCGACACAAAAATTAATCAATCAAATTCAAGAATGATTCCAAAAAATGGAACACACAAATCCAATGTTATCTTTAGAAAATAGCTACAATGCTCAAGATCTTTTGGAACGAGAAGAAAGACTACTAAAAATTTTAGAGAAAGCAGAAGTTTCAGAAAAACCTACTTATTATATAGAACCCAAATTTTGATGGACTTGGTATAGAATTGATCTATCAAGATTGAGTTTTTCAATCAGCTATTACCAGAGGAGATGGATTAATTTGAGAAGATGTAACAGAAAATGTCAAAACTATTAAAAATTTGAAAAAAATATTAAATTGAAATATTAAATGAAAAACTTCTTTTAGGTGAGAAATAGTAATTGCTAAAAGCGAACTTAATAAAATAAACGAAGAGAGGAGTGCTAAATGATTGCAGATTTACGCAAACACAAGAAATTTAGCTTCTGGAAGTCTCAAACAGTTAGATCCAAGTATCACAGCATCAAGAAATTTACAATGCTTTGTTTATGAAATCTTATACTCAGAACAAAATGAAATATTGGATATAAATAATTTATGATTAGCTACTTATCCAGCAATATTAGAATCCAAAAACATTCATGACATAGTCAAAGTTTGTGAAAATTCAGAAACAAAAAATAAATTGGAAAATGAAGATATTGATTTTGATTGACTTGTAATAAAAATAAAAGAAGAAGAGGTAAGAAAGCTTGTTTGATCTACAAATCACCATCCAAGGTGGGCAGTAGCTTATAAGTTTCCAGCCCAACAAGTCAGTACACAGATAAAATCAGTTGAATTTCAAGTATGAAGAACCTGAATTATCACTCCAGTAGCAAATGTAGAAATAGTAAATTTAAGTGGAGCTAATATCTCCAGAGTTTCTTTACATAATTTTGATTTCATAAAAGAAAAAGATATCCATCACAATGATTTTGTCCGAATACAAAGAAGTGGAGAAGTAATTCCTTATATTGTTTCTACAATAATTGATAGAAGAGAGTGAAACTCTAAAAAAATTGAAGCACCTACAAATTGTCCAAGTTGTAACACAAAACTAACTCAAATAGATATGCACTATTATTGTCAAAATACCAATTGTCCAGCTCAAATAAAAGAAAAAATTATCCGATTTGTATCCAAAGATTGTATGGATATTGAATGAATTTGAGAAAGTATTGTAGATGTTCTGGTAGAAAATAACATTATTGGAAACATTGCTGATTTGTACAAACTACTAGACTTTGAAACCGAAAGGGTAGTGCGCAGATTCCCTTGATTTGCTGATAAAAAAGTAAGTGAAATAAAGAAACAATTAGAGGAATCTAAAAATAAAGAATTCCGAAGATTATTGAATTGACTAGGAATAACTTGAATATGAAAAAAAACAGCAAAAGATATTTATGATGAACTAGCTAAACAATTTACACACAAAACAACATTATCAGACATAACAAAACATCTCATAAATCAAGAATTTTTGATCTGAATTTATTGAGTTTGAGAAAAAATAATTCAATGAATAATTGAATATTGGCACAACAACCAAAATTTATTAAAAAAACTGGAAGAACTTTGATTAAACTTTAACTGCTACGAATGAAACAATAAAACAGAATCAAAATGACATTTTTGCATTACATGATCATTCAAAGTCTCAAGACCAGAAATCATAAAAACTATGGAAAAAAATTGATATATATCAGACTCAAATCCTACAAAAACAACAAACTTTATTTTAGTTTGAGAAAAACCGTGAAATAAATTACAAAAATCTCAAGAATTATGAATAGAAATAATTTATTGACGAAACAATATTACAAAACAATTCCCATATTTACTTGATATCAAAGCACAAGAAAATAAAAAAGAACCAATACAAATGTGACTTTTTTAAGAGGATAATGTAAAGAATATTGGCATAATTAAAAAAAACGGGTGGCTAAAATGATAGTAAACAGTAGAAGTTAATTACTTTATCTACTGTTTTTTTATAAATGTATTATAAAATATTTTATATTCCGCAGGCGCGAATTCGAATTCGCGCCTGCACAATAAAAAGGGATATAAAAACTCTTCTACATTAAGGTAAGTCCATCTGAAAAATGGCTTAGTATTTTTTTTAGAAAATAAGACTTACAAAATTTACAAAAAAACTTTAATAATCAAATGTTAACTTTATTTATCAATTATTTCTAATATTTTTTGAAATATTTCATCAGCAGATAACATTGCATCTACTTTTACCAAATATCACATTTTATCCAACATTTCTAAAGCTGGAGCAATATCTGTATGATATGCATCTATTCTGTTTTTAATAGCATTTTGATCTACATCATCATTACGACGATATATTTCTCCCCCACATTTTAGACATTTATCTAGCTCTCCATGCAAAGAAACATTAAAATTAGCTCCACAACTTTTACACATTCTTCTATTGGATAGTCTGGTATAAACTTCTTCCTCTGGAATCACTAATTCAATTACAACAAATTTCCTATTTTTTTGTTCCAACAATCTTACAATTTCTTTGCTCTGTCATATTTTTCTCATACAACCATCAGCTAAAACAATATCATCATCTCACAATGTTTCCAGAAAAACTCAAAACAACCCGCTAACAATACCATCTTTTACAAGTAAACCATTAGCTATAATATCTCTTAAGTGATTTCAAATTGCATTATCATTGGATTGTAAAGCTCTCAATATTCATCATGTTTCAAAATATTTCATTTTATCTCAAAAATATTCCAAAAGCCTTTGGGATTGGGTTCATTTTCCTGATGCAGATATTCCCGCTAAAATTATATCTTTCATACAGCAGAAAAGTTAATTTATAAAGTAATAAGTTTATAAAGTTTTAGGGTTAAATTCCCCTTGGGGAGGTTGTTCGTGGAGCTACAACTTCCCCCGAGGGAAGAACTTGCAACTTTACAAACTTTTAACTTTCAACTTACCTATTTAACTATCTTTCTACATTCTAAATAAAATCTTTTTTCTTCTGCTTCTCACATTGAGAATGTTTTTCTTGGTAATGCTCAATCAACTACAATAGTCTTGAAAAAATCTGATTTATGCATTATTGGGAATAATAATCACATATTTCTTCTTTTTCTTCATAATTGTTCTGTTACTTCTTCTCAATGAACATAATCTATTTTCACATCTTTATTTTCTAATAAATACTTATCTAAGAATTCTTGAACATTTCATACTTCTAAATTTAATTTTGGATTTTTTATTCAAAGAATAAAATAACCATCTTCATCCATACCTCGACAATAATGAACATCATCTGTAGATTCTTGTAACTCTTCTTTTAATTCCTCTTTATTTGAATAGCGCTGAATAGCTAATTCAGAACCAATAGATGAAAAATGTTTTGCCATTTGATCAAGGATATCTTTTGTATCTACATTGAACAAAACTCTATGAATAGGTTCAAAGTTTATTCATGCATCATGAATATTGTTTATTTCTACAATTGCAAATCTAGCAGGATGATCTAACTTTTCCTCTTCAGAAAGAGTTTTTTTCTTTTCCTCCCAAATAGCCTTTGCTGTAGCAAAAGAGTGGTTTCAATCACCCATAGCAAAAAGCAATACTCCTAAATCATCTCCAACTCAATATTTATCTTTAAATCATTCTTTATCAGCTAATTTTTCTAAAGCGTTAGCTATTGAATTAATAGATTCTTCATCACTTACTTGATATCATTTTATATGACCACCTTCCATCATTAATTCAAAATCATATAATTTTTTGTATTTATCTAAATTGTGTGATATAGGCTCTATAACAGTTTTTTGTGGATCATCTATCAATACTAAAATATGTGGAGATTCCATAAGAGCCCCATCTCTAATTTTTATCCTAGGTGGTAATCTATCTACGATAGTTCATTCACTAGCTCTAATCAATGTTTGACTTCATTTACTATAATCATACTTTTCTAAATCTAATGCTACAATCAATCATTTTCTAGATAGAGCATGAGAAGTTTGTCTATCTAAATAAACAAAACCAGCTCATTTATTTTCTAAAACACCTTCATTTACATATTTTACTATGTTTGATTTAATGTTTTCAATTCTTTGTTTTTCATCTGCTCATTCCAAATAAATTTCAGGTAAAATAATATGCAAAGTAGAAGGATTTGATCCAACATAATTTTCAACTTCAGCCCAATAATCAGGTTGAGATGTGTATTGGTCACAAGCTACTACTGACCATTTTTTCAAATCTACATTTGAATTTGGTAAATAAATTTCTGGAACTTTTATTCCAATGTTTTCAAAAAAAGTTTTCATTTTCAAAAAATTAAGAAAAATAAAAGAAACAATGGTTCTATCTTCTTATAACATTCACAAAACATATTTCAAGAAAATGTTTCTATTTTTAAGAATTATTCAAAATGAATAATAGCTACTTCACAAAAAAACAAATTAACTATTTATAAATTCAAAAACAATTTTTTCAAAATCTAAATACCTATCTTGAATCTTTTCAATTTCTTCTTTTTTGAAACTACTCAACACATAATCTGAAACTTGAGATCGAATAGCTGGTCTATCTACTCAAATTCTAATCCTAGCAAAATCTTTTGTTCACAACTTCTCAGTAATATCTTTTAGTCAATTGTGACCAGCCAATCCTCATCAAAACTTGAAGTGAATTTTTCAAACCATCAAATCTATATCATCATGTATTACCAACAAATCCTTAGCATCTATTTTATAAAAATTCATTATTTTACCAACAGCATTTCAAGACCTATTCATGTACTCCATAGGTTTCAAAAAATACACCTTGTCAATTCCCTCTCCTTTTAGGAGAGGGTGGGGTGAGGTTAATACACAAACTTCTCATCCATACTTATTATTATAAACAAAATCTCAAAAACTATTTGATTCTACAAATTGATCCAAGAAAAAAAATCAAATATTATGTCTAGTTTTTACATATTTTTCACCAGGATTCCCCAGTCATACAATCAATTTCATATCATTTGCCATTTTTAATATACAAAAAAATTAAAAATCCCTTTCGTTTACTACTAAAATAAATATTTTGAAAAAAAAATCAATGAAATGTTATGTTATGATTAAATTTTTGTCTCACTAGATTATTAACCTCACTAGATTTCTCTCTTGAATTTCATTTTCAAATAAATATCGTGAAGTTCCAATATTTAAAAACATAATACAACATTTATCATGAAAAAAACATTATTATCTATATTATTGTGAATAATTATCTCATTTCCTTTTTTCACCAATTGAGACCACCTTGATACATCCGTAGCGACAAAAAATGCTGTTAAAACATTTGTTAGGACTTGGAATTCTACAAGTTACCAAAAACTTCCACAACAACTAAAAACACATAATTGTAATACATGAATACTTAGACTAATGGAATTTATTTCAAGTGTTGACAATTTTTTAGAAAAAAAATGAAAAGATAAAAATTATCATAAGCAAAAAATATACAACATCTTAAAAAAAATAAATACAATGGATAGCAAATTATTGCCAAGAGTTTTTGGACAAAATGGTGCTAACTTTTTGCTAGGATATTATGATGATATACAGGATGAGGATTACTTTGCATGATGTTTCTGAGAAAATATTGGCAATGTCCAAATAGAATGATGACACCTGATATTAGAATGATACCTAGAAAAAGAAAATTATATCTATAATCCATGTGGTGGTCCATGAGGTACAGAAGATGAATGCGATCCAAAAAATAATATTCCAACAGAACAATATTATTTTGTTTTAATAAAAAATATTACGAATAAACAATTTATAAAGAGATTTGGACAAACCAATAATCCATCCCGTTTGCCAATATGATGCGGTATTGATTGAAGCATTTCTACTTTAATTTATAACAACTTAACTTTGAGTAAAGTTTGATTTAGTAAATTATATACTCTTGATAAAGCCACATTGGAAGCTCTAAAAAAATCTAGCAAAAATAGTCCTATCAAAATATATGCTTGAATGAAAATACTGGAACAATCCGATGAATGAAATACTGGACCAATCTGTTTTGGGTATTTTAGCGACATAGAACTTATAAAATAAATTTCATCTATTTATATAATATAACATACCTAGAATAAAAGTTTTTATACTTTCTTCTTTTGAATTTCATGTCCAAATATCAATATTGTTTTTGAGATATTTATATTAAAAAACACTATTTACCCAAAAATTTCTACACAAAACAAAAAACCACTAAGCTATATTTACTCTAAATCATATTCCATAAAAAACCAGTTACCGCAAGAAATAAATTCAACTCTTATTAACACTCCAACTTATAACTTGTAACTTTACAAACTATTTCACTTCCTGCATTTCCCAGAATTCCAATATATCTCATTCTTCTATTTTTTTGGATACTTTTACTTTCATACCACATTCTTCTCATTCATTTGCTTTTTTAATTTCATCTTTATTTTTGTGGAGAGAGATTATTTCTCATCAAGCAATAATATCTTCTCATCTAATAACTCTAAATTTAGATTTGTTTTGAGCGATTCACTCAATAACTTTCCCACCCACAACCATTTCTTTTCACTTTGTATAGAAAATTCATAATATTTCTAATTTTCAAGTAACTACTTCTATCTCTTCGTACTTTATCATTCACATAGTCAAATCTTCTAAGTATGTAGTCAATTCATATATCACATCATAAGCTTTCATTTCTACTTTCATTTGTTCTGCTTTTTTCTTCAATGTTGAATTTATAGAAATATTGAATCCTAGCAACAATGCTCCAGATGCTTGTGCTAAAGATAGATCTGAATCACTAAAATGTCACACATCTTGATGTACTATTTTAATAATAACATTGTCTGGTGTAGAAACTCAAAGAACAGCCTGTTCCAATGCACTCAAACTACTAGATCCATCAGATTTTAAGATTAATCTTAATTCTGTTTTTTCATCTCCATCTCATCCTCATAATTTAGATAAGAAATCTTGAACCGCTGATTTAGAAGTTTGTTTAGTTTCTTGTTCTTGAATTAAGGCTATTTTTGTACTAGCTTCTTTTTCATTTTTTACTACTTCTACCATTCTACCCGCTTCTGGTAAATCTGTAATTCATAATATTTGAACAGGGTCTCCTCATCTAGCAACTCTAATTATTTTTCAAGTCCAATCTTGCATTCTTCTAACTTTACCATAAGTATTGTATGCCACAATAACATCTCAAACTTTTAGAGTTCCTGTCATTACTATCATACTTGTAACAACTCATTGTTTTGGGTCTTTGTGGGCATCCAAAACTACTCATATAGCAGATCTATCTGGATTATATTTCAATTCTAACATTTCTGCTTGTAAAAGTATCGCTTCCAAAAGTTCTGGAATTCATGCTCCAGTTTTACCAGAAACTGGAATAATTGGAGTCTCTCATCCCCAATCTTCTGGAGTAATACCATTTGCAGATAAATCTGTTTTTATTTGTTCTATATTCTTTTTACCTTCTTTGTCTATTTTTGTAATAGCAATAATAATCGGAACACCAGCAGATTTTGCATGATTTATAGATTCTATAGTTTGTGGCATCACACTATCATCTGCAGCAACAACTATCACTGCTACATTTGTAAGTTTTGCTCATCTGGCTCTCAAATCAGTAAATAATTCATGTCATGGAGTATCTATAAAAGTAATTTTTTTACCATTACATTCTGCTATTGATGCTCAAATAGATTGAGTAATTCATCAAGCTTCTTTGGAAGCAAAAGCAGTTTTTCTAAGATAATCAAGTAGAGTAGTTTTACCATGATCTACATGTCCCATAATAGTCACGATAGGAGCTCTTTCTTCTAAATGAGAAGCTTCTTTGTCCATATCCAATAAGGACTGCAAATCTCCTGTAATAAAACTCTCTAAATCCATTTGTGTATTTTCTTCTTTTTTTACTGTTACTCAAAATTCTTCTGCTATCAAAGATGCTGTATCAAAATCCAAATTAGCAGTAATTCATAACATTAATTGATTTTGCATCAAAACTCTCATCAGTTCATTTAGTGGGACTCCCATCTTTTCAGAAAACTCTTTTACAGAAATATTTCAATCAATAACTATTTCTTCTTTTTTTACCAAGTTTGCTGAAGTAGTAGCTATTTTTGGCTTTTTAACAACTTTTTGTTCTTCAATTTGTGTATTTTCAGTTTCTTTATACTTACCTTTACTTGTAGTAATAACTCATTTTACTTTTTGTCATCTAGGATAATCTCATCAAGATTTTTTGTCATATCTAGGTTTTTCATAAGTAATGGTCTTTGGAGCAGGCCTACCACTATGAGAAATTATATCTTCTACTGTAACAGAAACACTGGATTTTTTTTCTTTTTTAACCAAATCTTGTTTGGAAGGTTTTGAAGCAAACTCGTCTTGTATAACTTTTTGTATCTCCGCCTCTTCTTCTTCTGTCAAATCTTCAATGATTTCATCTTCATCATCGTCTTCATAAACAGGAGTTTCTTCTTGCCTAGTAAATCAAAGTCATGCCAAAAAACCACCACCTCACAATAATTCATCTGATTTTAATGCTGTTGGCTTTGTTTCTTCTTTTTTGACAACCTTTGCACCTAGTTTTCAATTTTTTTCTAAAAGCTTTTTAATTTTTAATAAATTTGCATCAGAAACTATAACAGTTTTTGCTGTTATTTCTTTTCCAGTAACTTTTTCATAATACCTAGAAAAAGTACCCTTTGCAACTCATAAATCTTTTATTACATCTTCAATACGTGGCATAAACTTTTGTAAATACTAAAAAATCTGCTAAACACATCGTAATTATATTGTTTTCTTTTTCAAGAAGAAATTTAACAGTTTATACAATCCTACCACCCGCCCCGTAGAATTAAAGGTATAAGTGTTAAAGAATTCTTCCCTTGGGGGAAGTTGTTCTAGTGTAGTTGGGGGTAGTTGGGGCAAAACCCCCACCTATCCCGATAAATCGGGAAAGCAACCTCCCCCTAGGGAGGAATTTCTTGATCTTTTTTCTCCTTGCAATTAAATCAAATTTATTTATTGATTAAGTAATCAATTTTTATTCATTTATTTTTTTGTTATGGAAAAAAAACTAATAAAATTAGAAGATTCAAATTATGAAATTCAAGTAATATTTACCGATGAAGAAAAAGAAGACGCAAAAAAGGAAGCTGTTAAAGTTTTAGGAAAAGATGTAAAAATTCCATGATTTAGAGAAGGTCATGCTCCTATCAATTTAATAGAAGAAAAGTTAAACCCAGATTATGTAAAAATGTGAACTTACGAATACTTAATAAATAAATGACTGCGCGAAGTTTTAGTTGAAAATCCAAAAATAAAATTTATCTGAGAACCTTATGACTTACAAGAAAATGACAAAGAAAATAAAGTAAGTGTGAAATTAGATGTTTACCCAGAAATTCAAGTTTTAGATGACAAACGAAAATCTTTGAAAATGTGAAAAATGGATACCAAAGCTACTGACAAAGAAATAGAAGATTCATTATTACAACTAAAGAAAAACTACGCAGACTACAAAGATACCAATAAAATAGAAAAAGATACTGTTTCAAAAATTTCATTAGATTTTCTAGATAAAGATTGAAAATCTTTAGAGACTGGTACAGTTTATGTATGAGAACCAGAATTTACAGAATCTAAATTTTATGATATTTTCATATGAAAAGAAAAAGACAAAGATTTTGAACTAGATTACAAAGAAAAGGATTTACCTCATACTTTTCATAAAAGAAAATCAGAACAAAACCCTGCAAAAATTAAAGTTACTGTAAAAGATATCAAACAAGTTGTATTAGCTGAATTTACAGAAGAAAATATCAAAAAACTTTTCCCAGATCAAAAAGAAGTAACAAATGAAACTCAATTAAAAGAATACATCAAAAAAGAAATAGAAAAACAAAAGTACGAATGAGAATTAATTAAAAATGTAGAAGAATATATATCAAAAATTAGAGACAAAAGTATGAAAGTTACCATGCCTCAAACATTGATACATGAGGAATTTAAGTCCAGAATGGCCAACTTAGAACAAAGATTTGGAGGTCAAGAAAAAGTGGCAGAATATTTCAAACAATTATGAGACGAAAAAACAAAACAATTTGTAGAAGATATATCAAAAGCTTCTCAAGATAGTTTAGAAAAATTTTTCATCTTACAAAAAATTACAGAAGAACTAAAAATAGATATAGATCGACAAAAAGCATGAAAATTAGAAGTGGAACAAAAACTTTATGACAAGGTTAGTAAGTAGTTACAAGTAAGTAGTTTATAAAATTTTTGAATATCCCCCTTACTTGTTACGGAGAACTCCGTAAATAAGGGGGATTATATAAACTTCCCAATTAAGATTCTTCCCTTGGGGGAAGCTGCTCTAGTGTAGTTGGGGGTTGTTGGAGTTGTTGGAGATTGGGTGGAACTATTTACCCCCACCTATCCCGCCCGTAGCCCCGCAATACTGCGGGGCAGGCTTTACAAACTTTATAAACTTTATAAACTTTACAAACTTTCAAACTTTACAAACCATAAATGCTAGAACCATTATCAAGTCTATTAAGACCACAAAAAATAGAAGATTTTGCAGGACAAAAAGATATATTACTACCTATATCTAGTTTTTTGGATAGTAAATATATTCCATCTATGCTTTTTTGGGGACCAGCATGAACCTGAAAAACAACATTAGCTAGAATTATAGCAAAAAAGATGGATGCACAATTTCGAGAATTATCTTGAGTTATAAGTAAAAAAGAAGATTTAGTAGAAATCATAAAACAAGCAAAAATAAATTTCAGTTTTGCAAAAGCATCAATAGTATTTTTGGACGAAATACACAGGCGAAATAAAGCACAACAAGATACATTATTACCATTCGTAGAAAAATGAATTATTACATTAATATGAGCAAGCACCGAAAATCCATGATTTTATATAAACAATGCTTTATTATCAAGATGTAGAACGTTTGTATTCAAACAACTAGAGCCAGAAGAAATATTTGATTTTCTAAAAAAGAATCTAGAAAAAATTTACCAAAAATATCCAGAAATCCAAATAAATGACGAAGTACTGACTCTAATTTCCAAACTAGCTAACGGAGACCTCAGAACTTGAATAAACATATTGGAAGCAAGTATTTTATATAAATGAAAATGAAAATTAAATTTAGATGATGTCCAAAAAAACACACAAAAAAATATTTATTATGATAGAGATGGAGATGAACATTATAATGTAATATCAGCTTTTATCAAATCAATGCGTGGTAGTGATGTTGATGCGACAGCATACCGGTTACAAAGAATGATAAAAGCATGAGAAGACCCACTATTTATAGCTAGAAGAATGATAATCCTTGCTAGTGAAGATATTGGTTTGGCAAATTCAAACGCATTATTAATAGCAAATCAAGCTTTTGATGCAGTACAAAAAGTTTGATTCCCTGAAGCAGAGTTTGCATTATTCCACGCAGCAATATACTTAGCTAAGTCAGCAAAGTCAAATGCAGTATATAAAAGTATACTAGATACAAGAAAAGCAGTAGAGGAGTTTTGAAATTTAGAAGTACCCATCCACCTAAGAAACTCTACTAGTAAACTTACAGAAGAACTATGATATTGAACAGAATATAAGTATCCACATGACTACAAAGACTCAAAAGTAGAACAACAATACTTACCGAATAAATTAAAATGAAAAACATTTTTTGAATAAATTTATTTAAAATAAAAACACCCAAACATTATATTTAGGTGTTTTTGTATAATTTTTATTAGATAAACCAAATTTTTTCATCATTCTACTAACATTTTTATTTTTCATTTTCTTTATTTTTCTTTAAAGCTTCTTTCAATTTAGTTCAAAAGTCACTATTTTTCTGTGTTTTCTTTTTTTTACTAAATAATCAATTACTCAAGGCCACTCATACTGCACTAATAGCATCATCGAATGTTCCTACTATACTAAAAGGAATTCCTGGCATGGAGTCGGACAAATATTTAAATGCATATGCCTTATCTACCACTCTTTCTGCAGTGTTATAATCAATGTTATCAGCTTTTCTTTTTATGAGAATATAGTTTACAAGCTCACCATAATTCATAGAATACTTAGTAGTTTCTCTTACCGCTGATAATATTTCTTCTTTCGTGATATTTTCATCTTTTATTGATAATTTGCTATCTTCTGATAATAAGCTTTTTATTCAAGAAAGAAGCGATAATGTTCATCATTTTCACGGACATTTAGATAATTCCTTAAACTCATCTTCAGAAAAGTTTGCTTCGTTGATAAAAAATTCTTTTAATTCTGTAAATTTAGTATTTCTTTTTTCTTTTTGTTCTTTTTTGTACTCTGAAAGCCTTGCAATAGTACTGTCATACACATCTACTCCATTTATAAAAATTTGTCATTTTTGAATATTTGAATCTTTCAACTCAGCATACCACCATTTCTGTTGATTATTTCGACTATGACTCGTATTAATAGAAAGATCGATTTTTTTGTTTTCATCAATATACAATGTATATCGTGCAAAACCATCATAAAAGTTTATAGAATCTCCTGGTTCTCAATATTTTACTAATATTTTATGAGTGCTTCGTCTCTCATTAGTATATTCATGTGCAGGTGTTCAATGACTATCTCACATATATACGCTTGTTTCATAGCATCATCTATAATATTCCGTAAATGGTAACTCTATTCATATATCTCAATTTTTCTCACGATATTCTGCCACTCTTTCCTTTTCTCTTTTTTGATCTATTAAGCCATTTATTACCTCCTGTATGGTTTCTCCATCAACAGTTTTATATCAACACTTATTATCAATAACAATACGATGAAAATATCATCAATTACATGGCTCTACTGTTTCAATATCTGGTAATAATACTGTATCATCTGGACTAACTCGGAAATAGTTTTCTTTCCAAGAAAGTTGATTTCATTCTCAATATTTAAATATTTTATCATTTTTTTTGTTATGAACTAGGTAATCATAAGTACCACTTCAGTACTCATTACTTTTTGTGTTATCATATTCATCTGGTAAATCATCCTCTTTTGGGAATAAATTGATACCCAATATATAGTATCCATAATCTCTTCAATCAGGAGAACAGTGAGAAGTTGTGTTTATAGTTACTAAATCTTGTATAGAATATGATTGAGATTTGTCACTACGACAAGTTCCTTTATTCGCAAAATAAGAATTATTCTTAAAGTAAGTCCTAATTTTTGGCGAATTTTCATCAGGTTGCGATAAAATAATTTCTGGATATTTAGGTTTTTCCAGATTTTCAGAAAGATTAGTAGCTGTTCATTCTTTAATCATTTCTTCTTTTTCTTTTACAGAATTAGTTTCAGAAATAAGCTCAGAGCTAGTTTCGGGATTAATTTTAGAATTATTTTCATCATTAAAATCCCCATTGTGTAAATTTAAGTTTTCTTTTTCCATTTTTTTATTTTTTAAAAAGTAAATTTTTAGTTTTTTAATATTTTTTTTTGTTTTTGATTTTTGTTGTACATCATATCTAAGAAATACAAAGATAGATGGTGAAATAAAATATTTAAGATCTTAATTTCATACAAGACTGCTGATAATATTATACAAACAGTCTTATACTATTTATATATGTAGTTAGGAGATATTACTCCCTCAAGGCATCTCGTTCTCAAGAAATACAAGAGAAGAGGCAACTACATCTGTCTTTTCATTTTGACGACTACAGTATAACAAAATAATCTGTGAAAAACATTGACAAAGTTGTGAAAAATATTTATTACATCTAATTTAATTAATTTTTATAGGATATACCTAATGTTTTGTTAATCTATTTTTCAACTTTTTTAAAAAAATCATATTCAAATAAAACTATCATATTCCAAGCAAATAAAATTTTAAATATATTCAAGTGGTTATCAGAATTTTCAACTTTACAACCCCGTCTCGCCTCATAAAACTACGGCACGGGGAATATGGAGGTTGTAGTTGAGATAAAACAAGCTCCCCAAGGGAAGGAATTTTCAACTTGTAACTTTATAACTTGTAACTTTATAACTTTATAAACTTATAACTTGTAACTTTATAACTTTATAAACTTGTAACTTCATAAACTTTCTCTTGAAATACTAAAATAATTTCGTATATAATCCTTGAAACAAGTTAAATTTGATTTTTTTATTTGAAAAAAATTGTATATAATACATGGATTCGATCACGTTTTTACCAGAATATGTAAACATAATTTGACCGTTTGCTATTTCACAAACATTAATAGCATCTACAATAGGAACTATACTATTCATTATATTTTGTCTCACTTATTTCTTTCTAAAAAAGAAAAATCCTCACAATAAATTTGTAAATCTTGTAGATACATGATTAGAATGAATCATGAATTTTTTTGCTGATTTATGAGGAGAACTTTCATATGATGTCATCAAAATCGTTACATTTATGTTTGTATATATATTATGGTGTAATGTTTTTGGATTAATATGAGATTTGTTTGTTTTGGTTATTCCGGGTACACATTCTTATTTTAGACCTGTATCTACAGATATATTTTTCAATATGACTTTAGCAGGGATAGCTATAGTTCTATCCATAATATATGGATTTAGAGTCCATTGAGCTAAATATGTAGAAAAATATTTTGGATACAAATGACTTGGTTTAGTTCCAAAAGTAAACAGTGTATGAACATTTTTATGAAAAATTTGAGATATTGTATTATGATTGTTTATTTGAATCATAGAAACTGTGTCGGAACTATCCAGAATATTATCATTGTCTCTGAGGTTATTTTGAAATATGCTTGCTGGTATGGTATTAGTATGACTGATTGTAGCAGCCGCAAATGCAATCTTTAGTACTCCTGCTTTATTACCTTTGGTAGTAGTACTTTTTGAGCTTTTTGTGAGCTTTCTACAAGCTTTTGTATTTACCATGCTTGTTTTAGTTTATTTTAAAATAGCTCAGGCACATTAATTTTATATTTATTATTAATTATCAGATGACATTACAACACATCGCAGCTGCACTAACTATTGGAATTACTGGAGTAGGTGCTACAGTATCATTATGACTTATCGGAAAAGTTTGGTTAGAATCTTTAGGAAGAAATCCAGAAGGATCTAAAGCCTTTTTTGTACCAGCTATTTTGGCTCTAGCTTTAACAGAAGCAGTAGCTATATATGGATTTGTGATTGCCTTTATGATTATAAATAGTTAAAAATGGAAGCACCTCTTTCACCAACAAATGTTATTTTTAATGTTTTGGTTCAAGTAATAAACTTAGTTATATTTTTTCTTTTATTCAAATATTTTCTAGGTGATAAAGTTAGTAAGTGATTGAAAGATAGAAAAATATTGATAGAAAAGTTAAAAAATGCTGATCAAGAATATAAAAATATCATTGAGTCAGCAGAAACTAAGTCTAAAGAAATTCTTTTAGATGCAAAAAAACATTCAGAAGCAATTTTGGAAGAATGAGAGCTTTTATCAAAAGAACGCAGTAAAGCGATCCTAGAAGAATGAGAACAAAAGGCTAAAAACATTTTAGCAGAAGCTCATAAAGAAGCAAAAAAAATCGAAGAACAGCTTACAAACAGCCGATCTACATCACTTAAAAGTACTAGTAAGTTACTAGTTAAAAAAATATTACAAAGCGATGCAGATCTTCAAGATAAGTATCTTGATGCTTTGATCAATGATTTAAAAAAATAACATATTTTTATGTCAAATTTGTCAATTAATACATTTATAGATAAATATTTGCCACTTTTACAAAAAGATCCAGATTTTGCTGTTCATATAAAAGTGGCAAATGTTTTGATAAAAAAATATAATAAAAGTATTTTTTTGGACTCTTATAAAAATATAATTAAAAATTCAGAACCTTCTTTATGGCAAACAATAGAATTTCTTTGAAAAAACGGACTTTGGGATAAAAAATATCTAAAAGCTCTAGAAAAAGAATTAGAAAAACAAGATTCTTCTCTAACTTTTACATTACAAAGTCCTTCTGATTCAAAAGAAAAAATCTACAAAAAAGTAAATAACTTTTTGGATTCAAAATTCAAAGAATATACATTAAAAAATAACGAACAAGAACAATTATGAATAAACCTAAAAGGTAATGGTTATCAATACAAAAGAAATTTAGAATCAGACTTAAATATTTTGTTAAAATAGGAACAATTAAATTCCTATGTAGTTAAAATAATTTATTTTATTATCATTGTTTATTATGGATATAGTGTCAGATATTCTCAAAAAAATTGAAAAAGACATCAATGAAAAAAGCATCAATGAAGAGTTTTCAAAAAAATGAGAAATTTTAGAATTAAAAGACGGAGTTGCTACAGTAATCGGATTGGAAGACGCAATGTTTTCAGAAATCGTAGAGTTTGAAAACTGAACTAAATGATTAGTTTTAGATCTTTCTCCAGATACTATCGGAATATTGGTTCTTGGAAATACAGAATGATTGGGGCAGGGTAGCACAGTAAAAGCTCTTTGAAGAGTTCTTAGTGTATGAGTTGGTGAAGAATACCTATGAAGAGTTTTAGATGCCTTGGGTAATCCCATTGATGGTGACTGAAAAATTGAAGCAAAACATTTCTTCCCTGTAGAAAAAATTGCTCCTTGAGTTATTACAAGAAAATCAGTAAATACTCCATTGGAAACTGGAATTAAAGCTATAGATACTATGGTTCCTATTGGAAGATGACAAAGAGAGTTGATTATTTGAAATAGACAAACTGGAAAAACAACTATAGCAACTGATACAATTTTACATCAAAAATGAAAAAACGTAAAATGTATTTATGTAGCTATATGACAAAAAGAAAGTAAAGTAAGAAAAATAGTAGAAATGTTCAAAGAAAAGTGAGCAATGGATTATACTATTGTTATAAGTGCTCCAGCTAATTCACCTTCTGTGGTACAATATATAGCTCCTTATGTAGGATGTGCTATGTGAGAATACTTTATGGAAAAATGAGAAGATGCACTTATAGTTTATGACGATCTAAGTAAACATGCAGTAGCATATAGAGAAGTTTCACTACTTTTAAGAAGACCTCCTGGAAGAGAAGCTTATCCTGGAGATGTGTTTTACTTACACTCAAAGTTATTGGAAAGAGCTGCTAGATTAAATGAAGATTATGGTGGAGGAAGTCTAACTGCTTTACCAATTATTGAAACATTGGATTCTGATGTTTCTGCATATATTCCTACAAATGTTATTTCAATTACTGATGGACAAATATTTTTGGAAACAGAACTATTCAATTCTGGTATCAGACCAGCAGTTGATGTATGATTATCTGTTTCTCGTGTATGATGATCAGCACAAACAAAAATAATGAAAAAAGTAGCTGGTACTCTTAGATTGGAATTGGCAACATTTAGAGAATTAGCTAGTTTTGCTCAATTTGCATCAGATTTAGATGCTAATACACAAAGTAAAATTGAAAAAGGTAAAAGATTGGTAGAAATGCTAAAACAAAGCAACAATACTCCTATACCTTTCAATAAACAAGCAGTTTTTGTTTATGCTGGTATTCATGGATACATGGACAAAATAGAGATAGATCAAGTATTGAAATTTGAACAAATGTTATACAATAAACTTGATACAACACACAAATCATTAAGTGAAAATATCATAAAAAAACAAACACTAGATGAGGAAATTGAAAACTGAATTAAAGACTTGATTTCAATTACTTTAAAAGAAATAGAAATACAATAAGTTTTAGTTTTATATAAAAGTTTTATGCTTCTTACATTAGTATCTCCTCAAGAAACAATTTTTGAATGAGAAGTGGAAAAGGTTACAATTCCTACAGAGATTGGTATAATCACAGTATTACCACACCATGCTCCATTGTGAAGCATAGTAAAACCTGGAATACTAAGTTTTGTACCAAAAGAAAAAAAAGAAAACCTTTTGAAAAAAGCAGATTTTTTGTTTCAGGATGATCAAATACATTTATCAATATGATGATGAACTGTATACGTTGATTGAACTGATTTAGTAGTATTAGTTTCTGATATTACTGCAAATCCTGAATCAGATGAAGAAACCTTGGAAGCAATGAAAAAAGAATTGGAAAAAAATATTCAAGAAACTAGATTAAGATGAGATATCGAAAGTATTGAAAAATCATACTTAGCTTTACAAAAACTTACAGCTGATTTACGCCTAAAAAAGATGAGACATGGCAAATACTAAACTGATAAAGACAAAGATAAAATCTATCACCAATCTCCAGAAAATAATAAAAGCATTGGAGATAGTTTCTACTGTTAAATTACAAAAAATAAAACAACAAACTACAAATTTTGGTAATTTTATGACTCACTTTCTTTCAGTATTAAATACAATAAAAGATAAGGTAGATATTTTTGATGAACAAAATAAGATAAATGAACAATTGATAAAAGAGCAAACAGAAAACATTTTTGGAAGGAGATTGATTATATTACTTACCACAGACAAAGGTTTATGTTGATCTATGAATTCTAGACTCATCAGACACCTTAATGAAAAATATGGAGAAGAGTGAATCAAAGAAAATGTAGATCTATTCATTATTTGAAAAAAAGGGTTTGATTTTTTTGTTTGAACTTGATGGAATATTGTAGGTACAGTTAATATAAAAGATACTTTTACAGAAAGTGATCTAAACAGCTTATTTGTTTTTATCAAACAATCTTTGAAAGAACAGCGCTATGCAAAAATTAAAATATATTTTAATTATTTCAAAAATGTTATTACTCAAGTACCATTAAGATTTAAATTATATCCACTAGATCAAGACAGCTTTGACTCCTTCTTGGAATGAATTGACATTAATTTGGACAATATAGCACCATTGCCACACGACCAATTAATATTAGAACCAAATCCAAAAGACTTTGCAGCATCTTTGATAGAAAAGATTGTACAAAATATAGTATATTATGCTATGTTAAACAACAAAGCTTCAGAACAAGCATCTCGTATGTTAGCTATGAAAAATGCAAAAGACAATTGTTGAGATATTATTAGTTGATTACAAATATTATACAATAAAACCCGTCAACAAAAAATTACTCAAGAAATATCAGAGATTGTTGGTGGATCCTTATAAAATTTATTTACATATTTACTTACCCACATGAAAGGAAAAATTATTAGTATCAAATGAGTTGTAGTAGAAGTACAATTTGAAAAAGACATTCCAAACATTTATGATGCTTTAGTCGTTGATAGAAACAACAGCAACTGAGATCAAGTTGTTATAGAAGTTTTACAATTATTGGAAGACTGAATTGTAAAATGAATTGCCATGAATGCAACAGACGGACTAAAAAGATGAGATACAGTTACTGCTACAGGAAATCCTATCAGTGTACCAGTAGGACCTCAAGTACTATGACATATCTTTAATGTTCTGTGAGAAACTATCGATGGTTGAAAACAAATTGAAACCAAAGAAAAACGACCTATTCATAGAGATCCTCCAGTTTTTACTGAACTTGCTATCAAATCAGAAATTTTGGAAACAGGAATCAAAGTTATTGATCTTTTGGCTCCAATTTTGAAATGAGGTAAAGTAGGATTGTTTGGTGGAGCTGGGGTAGGGAAAACCGTAGTAATGATGGAATTAATCCACAATATTGCAAAAGAACATAGTGGAGTATCTGTTGTTTGTGGAGTTGGAGAAAGAACAAGAGAATGAAACGATCTATATCATGAAATGAAAGATTCTTGAGTATTAGATAAAACAGCAATGGTATACTGACAAATGAACGAAACTCCTGGTCCTAGAGCTAGAGTAGCTTTGACAGGATTAACTATGGCTGAATATTTTAGAGATGTAGAAAAAAGAGATGTATTGGTATTTATAGACAACATATTTAGATTTACTCAAGCTGGTTCAGAAGTTTCTGCTTTGTTATGAAGAATCCCATCAGCAGTATGATATCAACCAACATTATCAAGTGAAATGGGAACCTTACAAGAAAGAATTACTTCTACAGAACATGGATCTATTACCTCTGTACAAGCCGTTTACGTTCCTGCTGATGATCTAACTGATCCTGCTCCTGCAACTACATTTACTCACCTTGATTCTACAATAGTATTAAGTAGATGAATCGCAGAAAAATGAATTTATCCTGCTGTAGATCCTCTAGATAGTACTTCAAGTATCTTGGCACCAGAAGCAGTATGAGAAAAACACTATAAAATAGCAAGAGATATCCAAAAAACATTACAAAAATATAAAGAATTACAAGATATTATTGCGATTCTTGGTATGGAAGAACTTTCTGCAGAAGATAAGTTAACTGTATCTAGAGCAAGAAAAATAGAAAAGTTTTTCTCTCAACCTTTCCATGTAGCAGAGCAGTTTACTGGTATGAATGGAACTTATGTAAAACTTGAAGATACTATTAATTGATTTGAAAAAATATTAAACGGAGAACTAGATGAAGTATCAGAAGATTTCTTCATGTATAAAGGGACAATAGAAGATGTAATAACTGCAAGCAAGAAAAGTAAAGATTAATAAATAGTAATAAATAAAAAAATAGTCAAAAGTTTAATAAACTTTTGACTATTTTTTATTTTGACTTATTTTTTTCAGAAGAAAAGGTATCAGCTATATCAGATTTTGTTTTTTCTATTTTTTCTATTTTTTGATAAGTACGAAGCACATCTTTCCGTTGTGATAGAGGAGTAAATGCCAACATATAATGAAATTGGTCTTTGTGAGGATAATATTTAGGTACACAAATTTTATATATTTTTTCATAAGTTTGGTACATATAGTTAATGTAGATTGTATTTCAAAACGACACGGTGATGAAAAAATCAAATAGGAATATTATAAGTTAATATTTTTAGGATAAATATATGTTATTTTCTGCTAAGTATTCTATTGGTGAACTATAGTTTA
>Ga0116190_1000888_pt1 | contig 27828 bp, 28 predicted proteins | sample AD_JPNTR4_MetaG_FD_89808 | JGI IMG/M metagenome (GOLD analysis project Ga0116190, IMG submission 89808) | Active sludge microbial communities of municipal wastewater-treating anaerobic digesters from Japan - AD_JPNTR4_MetaG | ecosystem: Engineered > Bioreactor > Anaerobic > Digestate | place...
ATCAAGATTGAAGGTAGGTGGTATAGGGACTCAATTTCTGCAGTGATGCAGCTAACCTCTAGGGATGCAAGACGCACTCAGATTGATAATCAGGGAGGTGTTTCCATGATAGCCGCCGGAAAACAATTTTCATTTTCGGTTCTAGTTCTGCTCTTCGTTCTGTTCGTCTATTGCATAGACTCATCTAGAAAAGGCAAAGTGCCGTCTATTAGAAAGCTGCCCGCTCTCGACGCTATTGAAGAAGCCGTAGGCCGGGCCACAGAGATGGGAAGACCGGTTCACTTTAGCCCAGGTATTGTGGAGTTGACCCATGAACGAGCCCCTCAGACCTTGGCTGGTCTGTCAATCCTTTCTTACGTAGCCGGGCTTTGCGCAAAGTACGATACAGACCTAATAACCACGATTATGATGCCCGATGTGTACGTTGTCGCCGAAGACGTGGTCAAACAACGATTTCTTGCAGAAGGCAAAGCTAGCCAATACAAACCGGAAATGGTCCGGTTCATCGGCGCAGAACAGTTTGCCTACGCTGCAGCCGCAGTCGGAATAATGTACAGGGAACAAGTGGCAGCGAACATAATGATTGGAGCATGGTACGCCGAGTCGCTGCTCTTAACCGAAGCTGGAGCCCAAACCGGAGGCATTCAGATTACAGGTTCAGCAACGGTAGCTCAGCTTCCATTCTTGGTCGTCGCTTCTGACTATTGCTTAATAGGCGAAGAGATATACGCAGCTAGCGCCTATCTTTCTAGGGATCCGGTTGAGCTGGGGGTCATCCTTGGCCAGGATATCGCGAAAGCCGTGACTATAGGGTTGATGATAGCGGGAGCCTTATTCCTTGCGTTCGGAAACGAGACAATTGTAAATCTCGTTACGATGTAGGCCTTTAGAGCATACGGAGGTGAATTACAATTGAAGGACACGATACCTGTAGCAATAATGACGGTGATCGCTCTTGTAATGATATTGGATTTCTTCATAGGCGACAGTACCGCCCTTGATTGGATCAACGACACAGCTGTAATTACCAGGTCATGGGGAATTGTCATTTCTGCGTTTGCGATGGGGCTCGGTGCTATTAACCTATTGCGGAGGCACTCTAGGTCCATAGTAAGGCGTGATGACAATGCATTTTACAGTTTCCTGCTGGTAGCCTCAATGCTGGTTATGATCGTTCTCGGCGTAGCCTCCGGCACTGAAAGCCCAGGCTACGACTTTATGTTTTCAAACATCTTGTCTCCGGCCTCAAGCACCATGTATGCGTCAATAGCCTTTTACATCGTGACAGCAGCTTATAGATCCTTTTCGGCGCGAAACCTAGAAGGATGGCTACTTCTAATCACCGCGGTAATCGTTATGCTTGGCAAAGCCCCTATTGGCAGCGTCATTTCAGACTTTTTCCCAGTAGCCAGTAACTGGATTGAATCAGTACCGAATACTGCAGGTATGCGCGCTATCATGATGGGAGCTGCTCTAGGAGTCATCTCTAGCGCAGTCAAGATGTTTCTGGGTCTGGACAAAAGTTATCTGGGACAACGCTAGGAAAGGAGGAAACGCACAGTGGCACAAAAATTGCAGTCGATACCAAAAACGTGGATGTATGTACTTCTTTTGGCGGTACTAATCGGTCCTCTTTTGAAGCCGATTGGCATTCCTATAAAGATCAGCGAGGGCACACAGTCTGCTTACGACGTAATCGACAGTCTTGAGCCTGGATCGAAAGTAGTCTTTGGATTTGACTACTCTCCAGGCAACGCGGCAGAAATGGAGCCTCAAGCTATTGCAATTCTTAAGCATCTTCTTTCAAAAGATGTAAAAGTGATTGGTATCTCTTTTCAGGCTCAAGGGCCCATGCTGGCTGTCAAAGCCTTTGAGGCAGCAGGATGGACCGAAAAGGAATATGGCACAGACTATGTAAATCTAGGCTACAGAGCCGGAGGTCAAGGAGCAGTAGCAGCATTTGCTTCTGATGTTCCCGGGACGTTTAACACTGACTATCAGGGAAAGAGCGTTTCGTCCTTTCCCATTATGCAAGGAGTAAAAACTGCAGCCGACGTCGACATGATAATAACTATAGCTCCAGGTACGCCCGGTCCGGAAGACTATGTGCGACAGGTCTACAGCACCTACAAGACGCCTTTGGTGTGCGGAGTGCCTGCGGTTGCTATTACCCAAGTAGCTCCATATGTTCAAGCCCAGCAAATCAAAGGTATTCTTGGAGGACTCCCTGGAGCCGCTGAATATGAGCTTCTTATGAATCAACCGGGCAAGGCAGTTGCAGCTATGGACGCACAATCCCTGGCTCACCTGCTAATAGTGGCGCTCATCATCTTGCGAAACGCAGCTAATATCTTCAGCAAACCGTCGCCCAAGTCGCAAACTACTGCAAGCGCTGGTAGCAGCGCAGGAAGGGATGTGTGATATATGAGTCTCAACTTTGGCACATGGGTAGCGGGGTTGATTACCATCGCCATAATGAGTCTTGTGTGGAAAGAAAACCCCTTCTATCGGTCTGCCGAACACCTTTATGTTGGAGTAAGTGCGGGTCATGCTGTGGTTATGGCCTATAACAACATAAAAGACATGGCATTTCAACCGCTCGCTGCAGGGCAGTTTGTCTGGATTATCCCAATAATACTGGGCATTCTCCTTTATGCAAGATACACAAAACAGGCCTGGCTTGCCAGATATCCTGTATCGGTAATAGTAGGCATAGGTACAGGGGTTGCGGTGCGCGGGGCAATTCATGGAGACTTTACTCAGCAGGTCGCAGCGACCATGAAAGTCGGCAGCGCGAACGAGATACTCTTGCTGGTCTTCGTGGTGATGTCTTTGAGTTATTTCTTTTTCTCAAGAGAATTTCAAGGGCCGATTAGCATCATCCCGAAGGCAGGTAGATTGGTTTTGATGGTAGCATTTGGCGCCGCCTTTGGCACAACCGTAATGGGTAGAATGGCACTGCTCATAGGACGAATTCAATTTGTACTCGGCGATTGGTTAGGTATACTCAGATAGCAAAAAGGGGAGCACACGATTAGATCTTGTGCTCCCCCTTTCTTTGGTTCAAACGAAGTGAAACCGGACACCCTTATCTAGGGCTTTCACATCTCACGGCGCCCTTCCAGTGACCTGGCGAGGGTTACTTCATCCGCATAGTCCAAGTCAGCGCCAAAAGGTAAGCCTCTAGCAAGGCGCGTGACTTTTATGTCCATCTGCTTTAGGAGTCTCGCTATGTACAAAGCGGTAGTTTCACCGTCTATGTTAGGATTTGTGGCAAGTATGACCTCTTTTACCTTTTCTTTGCTATCTTTTACACGCTTTATAAGTTCTTTGATCCTTATGTCTTCTGGGCCGATACCTTTTAGTGGTTCGATGTAGCCGTGCAGAACATGATACAGTCCTTGGTAGCCGCCAACTCGTTCTATTGCCAGAACATCTTTAGGATAACCTACCACGCAAATGATCCCCTGGTCCCTCTTGGGATCTTTACAGATGCTGCATGGGTCGGCATCGGTTAAGTTCCCGCATATTGTACAATAACCTATCTCATCTCTGACTTGCTGAAGGCTTGATACCAGCCGGTCGATTTCCGATTTCCCTGAAACCACTAGGTGAAATGCCAAGCGTTGGGCTGTTTTCGGCCCTATACCGGGAAGTTTTCTGAGTTCATCTATCAACTCGGCAATCGGTTTTGGGTAATCATACATGACATCTTACCACTTCGTCGGCATATTCAGCCCGCCGGTTACTTTGGCCATCTCTTGTTGACTTACTTCCTTAGCGGTTGTCATAGCGGCATTCAAAGCTGCGACGATCAAATCCTGAAGCATCTCTATATCTTCTGGATCAACCACTTCAGGTGATATCTCTATGGATTTGATCTCAAAAGAACAGGTAACCTCCGCTTTGACCATCCCGCCACCGGATGTTCCTTCCACCGTTTTGTTGGCTAACTCTTCTTCTACTCTTTCTATCTCAGCTTGCATTTTCTGTGCTTCTTTCATGATACGCTGCATATCAAATCCGCCTGGCCCGGGGAATTTAGGCATTTACATTCTCCTCCTATACATCTGACTTTTCTTCATCTAAAATCTAACTTACGATCTTCCCGTCAAGTATGTTTATCGCAGCTTCTACGAGCGGATGCAAATCATCGCCGTTGCCATTTGTGCCTGAACTGGTGTTTGCATCAGGTCTATCAACTTCGACTGATAAGTCAAGCCGGATTTGTAGGATCTTTTCCAGGTAGTCCTGCACTACTCGCTTATGACTATCAGAAAGGATTTGCTCCATGTGCGTAGCATACCCTTCTGGATACGCAAGCACCAATGTCTTTCCATCAATAACTCTAGATGGCCTCGCCGGAAGAAGATAGGCCCTAGCCTGGATTCTTCGCTTTTTCTGTAACTCATCGAGCAGCGTTGGCCAGGCCTGCTTCACGGCTTCCAATATGCTATCAGGTGTACTAAAGTCTTTTGGACCTGTATAATGGCTCTCTAATGCTGTGTCTTGTGAGATACCGCTATCTGCATCGGTCGGAACCGTAAACGATTCTGAGGGTAAAGGCGGGGAATCTGAGTCGTCGCCAACCTTCTTTCTTGAGGTTTTGCTCGTGCTATAAGTGTAGGGTTTCTCGAAGAAAACGTCCTTCCCATTTGCATCGGAACCCGCAAACAGGCCCAACAGCGCAATATCAACGACAAGTCTCTGATTGTCAGTGTTTCTCATCTGCGCTATCGCATTGGATGTTGCTTCAAGCACCTTTATTAGCAGGTCCCTAGAAACTCGTCCTGACAATTGCAACATGTCTCCAATCTCATCTTCAGTTCTTCCAAGGTCAGTTCCAACGCCCCCTGAACTCAAGAATAAGAGATCTCTGGCAAAAGCGCCTATCTCCTGACAGAATTCACCCATATCCTTGCCGCGTTCAGATACCTCCTTGGTGACATCCATGACACCCTTTAGGTCTTCCGTTGAAAGGGCGCTAAAGAGACGCACCATAACCTCGCCCGCAGTTTCCCCAAGGACTTCGCGCACGTCTTTCTCCAAAATCTTGTTCTCTCCATATGTCAGGCAAAGGTCAAGTACGGACAGAGCATCGCGCATGGACCCCAGAGCCGCCCTTGCGATTAGCCTCAAAGCACCTGGTTCCCACTTAACATCTGATGAAACGAGGATTTTCTCCAGTTGACCCTCTATGTCGTTGATAGATAGCCTACGGAACTCGAGTCGTTGGCATCTGGATGCAATGGTAACCGGGATTTTATGTGCAGCTGTAGTGGCGAGTATGAATATGACATGTTCAGGGGGTTCTTCAAGCGTCTTCAGAAGCGCATTGAACGCCTCTTGTGTAAGCATATGGACTTCATCTATTATATAGACCTTGTACTTGCCCATTACCGGCAGGTACCTCACGCTCTCCCTTAGGCTTCTTATCTCATCTATACCTCTATTCGAAGCGGCATCAATCTCAATAACATCCACAGAGGTACCCTGAGCGATAGCGCTGCAGGTATCGCATTCATTGCACGGTTCAGCGCCTTGCCTGTAGGGACAGTTAACAGCCTTCGCCAAGAGCCTTGCAACAGTGGTTTTCCCGGTTCCCCGTGGACCCGAAAAGAGGTATGCATGAGACACTTTGTTCTCTACAAGCGCATTTTCAAGAATCCTAATTACCGGCTTCTGATTAACCACGTCTTCCCACCTGGCAGGACGCCAGACCCGGTATAGAGCAGTATAAGACAAGCCTCATTCCTCCGAAATCGAAGTGCCTGCAGACGATCAAACATTGCGGAAATCACTGAGTAACCTATATATGTCCGGTATACAAAAATTGGCCGTGCACTTATCTCCGAACGTCCTCCCCAGGCGGTACCGGCGTAGCCGGCTCCAGTCAGGAATCCCTGCGGCACATGAGAAAATCCGCTTACCGCTGCTTCCTCCCGGACCTGACGGGGTTCACGGGCTCTCATTGCGCAGGACCCAACCTTCAACGCTACCCGCGCCAGCCAGACCCTAAAGAGGAGCGCCCTCGGATAAGCTTCAACCCCGCTGTAGCGGATTGCGGGTTACAGGGCACCGCTATCTCCCCGTCTAGCACGGCCAAACTTCAAACCCAAAGCGAGTTTCAAAAGACACTAATATGGCGGAGGGAGTGGGATTTGAACCCACGAGACGCTTACGCGTCTACACGCTCTCCAGGCGTGCTCCTTCAGCCGCTCGGACATCCCTCCACGTACACATGAACCTCGCCTTATTATACCAACTGCTCTGGCGGAGGGGGTGGGATTCGAACCCACGAGGCGCTCACACGCCTACCCGCTTTCGAGGCGGGCTCGTTCAACCGCTCCGACACCCCTCCCTTTAAGGAGTTGGACAGCTAAAACCTAAGGCCGCGAAAAAACGACTCTAGGAGTTCTTGACACTCTCTTTCCATCACACCGAACTTTATCTCAACTTGGTGGTTTAGTCTCGGGTCCGAGACTATGTTCCACAAAGAGCCGCAAGCACCTGTTTTAGGATCTTTAGTCCCTATAACCAATCTGGGGATCCTCGCCATAACGATGGCGCCTGCGCACATGGGACACGGCTCCAATGTAACGTACATAGTAGACTCCAATACTCGCCAACCTGTAACGTTCCGCGCAGCTTCGCGTATGGCCATCATTTCAGCATGTGCTGTCGGATCGCCCAACGTCTCCTTCAGATTGTGCCCTCTGCCTACAACCGTGCCCTCTTTTAGGATTACTGCGCCAACCGGCACCTCGCCTAGGCAATACGCTTTGCGGGCTTCAACAAGGGCCATCTCCATCCCGTAGAGATCGTAGCAATCTGCCCTCGAAAATTCGTCCAACTCGATAAACCACCATTCAACCCGTCTATCAAAATCTGGTGCGCCCGGGAGGACTCGAACCTCCGGCTGACGGGGATTAGGAATCCCCCGCTCTGTCCACCTGAGCTACGGGCGCATCGTCAGAAACCTATAGTCACCAGTGTGTCTTCCCACCACCGAAAACAAGTGGTGCGCCTGGCGGGATTTGAACCCACAACCTACAGATCCGTAGTCTGTCGCTCTATCCAATTGAGCTACAGGCGCGAGATAAAATCCGTGGCGTTGGTCCTTAGGTGGCGGAGAGGGAGGGATTCGAACCCTCGAAGGGGGTTACCCCTTAACGGTTTAGCAAACCGTCGCCCTCGGCCTCTAGGCGACCTCTCCGCAGAATAAAGGGCCTCGCCCTTTAGATATTATCACGTCTTCCTATGGGATGCTAGTGGCGGAGGGGGTGGGATTCGAACCCACGGAGGGCTATGAACCCTCAACGGTTTTCAAGACCGCCGCATTCAACCGCTCTGCCACCCCTCCACAGATCCCCGCCTTTATCCGCTCTTTTCGCTCCCGAATCCAAATATTATCACACGAGATTTGGGAAAGCAACGAACGTTGGTTATGCCTCTCCGAGGCGAAAAACTCAGGTCACTCCCGCGATGCGATTCCGCGAGCCGCGATAACGCCCGAAACCGATGCTTGGGCAAGGCTCCGTGTTATTCCTGCTCCGTCTCCAATGGCATAAAGTCCCTCTATTTCTGAGCACATGTCCTTGTCAACCTTTACTCTAGCAGAATAGTACTTAACTTCAACCCCGTACAAAAGGGTGTGTCTGGCCCATACCCCCGGCATAAAACTGTTCAAGGCCTCCAACATCTCCAAAATGTTCTTTATGTATCGATAGGGTAATACCAAGGTGAGATCTCCTGGGGTGGCATCTTTTAGCGTGGGTTCTACCATGCTCTTCGCAAGACGGCTGTAGGTTGATCTACGCCCTTCCCAAAGGTCCCCGAGTCTTTGAACTATTACTCCTCCTCCGAGCATATTAGCAAGGCTAGCGATGTACTTTCCGTATGTTATAGGCTCCTTAAAGGGCTCAGTAAATGTCTTGGAAACTAAAAGAGCGAAATTGGTATTGTCGGTCGTTCGATGTGACCAAGAGTGACCATTGACGGTAACAACTCCGTCTGTATTTTCTACGACCACTTCGCCCCTTGGACACATACAGAAGGTCCTTACAAGGTCATCGAAGGAATTGGAGTAATAATGGATCTTTGATTCCCAGACTTTTTCTGTGATGGGGTCTGCAACTACCGCCGGAACCTCCACTCTAACCCCTATATCTACAGGGTTTATCGCTTGAGTAAGCCCTAGTCGTCTTGCCTCGTCAGAAAACCATGAGGAACCTTCCCTTCCGGGTGCTACAATGAGATAGCGGCACCTTTCCTCTTCTCCGCCTTTCAAAGTTACACCCTCTACCTTGCCATCGTGAACCAAAATGCTTTCTACCTCTGTTCTTGTACGTATCTCTACCTTAGGTTTCAGGTAAAGATACATATTGTTCAGGATCCTAGGACAGTTGTCACTTCCCAAATGGCGAATCTGAGCAGGGATAAGTTCTAAGCCACAAGCCGCTGCTTTTCGCACCAACTCATCTGTTGCCGCTTGATCTGTTCCGAAGACACGATCTGTCGCACCGAACTCTAGCCACTTACCGTCGATATACTTTACGAGCGACATAAGTTCATCTTTTGAAACATATTCATCTAGGAAGCCACCAAACTTGTTGGTAAGAGTAAGCTTACCGTCGCTAAAGGCACCGGCTCCTCCCCACCCGGAAGTAATGGCACATGGAGAGCAATTGAGGCATCCTCTAATTACTCCCTGTCTCGGACACTTCCTCGCATCCAAATCTGATCCTTTTTCCAAGATTAGTACTGACAGTTGTGGGGCTTCTTTAACGAGTTCTAAAGCCGCAAAAATGCCTGCCGGTCCTGAACCTACTATGATCACATCCCACTTGCTCAATCCCAAACCTCCTAGCGCACAATATGCACCAACATGATAAGACCAATCCGCTAGACTAGCCTACGCGGAACCATCTCCCGGGGCATGTATTACGTCGAGATCCCCAAACCTACAAATCTCCCGTGAGAAAAACAACTTGAGATTACCGGTAGGACCGTTACGCTGTTTTGCGACAATGAGCTCTATCAGATTGTTCTGCTCAAGTTCCGGTTCAGTGTACAAAAACATGACCACGTCTGCGTCTTGTTCTATGGCACCCGATTCTCTGAGATCCGACAACACGGGCCTTCTATCTTGCCTCTGCTCTACCGCCCTAGACAACTGCGACATGGCGATAATAGGAACATCAAGTTCCCTCGCCAGACCTTTGAGCGATCTGGAGATTTCTGAGATCTCTTGCTGCCGGTTCTCCTGTTTCCGGGTCCGCATAAGCTGCAGATAGTCTACAACCACGAGCCCCAAGCCGTGTTCGGCTTTGATCCGTCTCGCTTTCGCCCGAAGTTCCATAACCGATATACCCGGAGTATCGTCTATGAATATCTTGGCCTCTCCGAGCCGCCCCAGGCCGATAGACAGTCTACGCCACTCGTCATCGCTTAGAAAACCATTTCTGAGTTTCTGACTGTTTATGGCAGACTCAGAACATAGCAGTCTCTGCGCCACTTGCTCACGCGACATCTCAAGGCTGAAAACCGCTACCGAGCAGTCTTCTCGTATCGCTATGTTTCTGGCTATATTGAGTCCAAGAGAAGTCTTGCCCACAGAAGGACGAGCAGCAAGGATTATAAGGTCCGATGGCTGAAACCCTGAGGTAATAGAATCTAAATCAGAAAAACCGCTTGAGAGCCCGACCACATTTCCTTTGTGGGAGGCAAGATACTCCAGCTTCTCCATGGTTTCCACAAGGACATCTTTGAGATGGACGTATCCTTGAGTTGTCCTACCCTGGGATATCTGGAATATGGTCTCTTCGGCTTTGTCTAGAATTTCATCGACCTCGTATTGAGAATCATATGCGCTGGCAGCTATTTCAGTAGATGCAGCGATTAGGCGCCTAAGGACGGATTTCTCCGCTACTATCCTAGCATAGTACTCAACGTTTGCAGCAGTCGGTACAAAATTTGCAAGCCTGGCTAGTTCTGCAGCCCCACCAATTTTTTCTAGGTACCCTGCGTTTTTCAAGTTTTCAGCCAGGGTAACAAGATCAACCGCCTCAAGTTTATCGGCCATTTCAGCGATTTGCCTAAATATTATCCTGTGGTTTTCCTTATAAAAGTCTTCAGGCTTGAGAATTTCAAGTGCTGATATTACAGCGTTTTGCTCGATGAGCATCGAGCCTATAACCGCTTCCTCTGCCTCAATGTTCTGCGGCGGTACTCTCTCACGCACCTGAGACAACTCAATTCCCCCTCATTTTATGCGCCAATCGCCGACTCACGCCAGGTAGGACAAATACAGTCAAGAGCATCTTTCAGATCACTTACGTATTTTACCTCGATGCCCCGAATTTCCTTTAGGCCCTTTTGATTCTCCGAAGGTACTAAAATAGTTTTCATCCCTGCCTGCTTTGCGCCATAAATCTTTTCATATATTCCGCCTATGGCTTTAACTTCACCGGTTAGCGATACCTCTCCCGTAACTGCTACATCCTGTCTCAGCGGCAAGCCCGTAATGGCCGAAAACACCGCGAGAGTTATGGCCAAACCAGCTGAAGGACCATCTATCTGTCCGCCTCCAATTATGTTTACGTGTATGTCCCAACTGTAGAGATCGATATCGAACGTCTTACGAAGGGCAGATCCCGCATTGAACATAGAATCTTTCACCATAGATCCTGCTGTATCATTGACACGCAAAGCTCCCTTGCCGGTTTCTCTTGCGGGGAAACTTACGGTTTCTATCTCGATTACCGATCCAAGATAACCCAGAACCCCAAGGCCAAAAGCCTTGCCAATCTCTGGGGTGTCCTTGGCCTTGGCTATGACGCTAGGAAGAATCCTCCCAGTTTCTATAGCCAACTTTACGTCTTGCGCAGAAATCGCCAAGAAACCTTTCTCCGGAAATCTGCCGGCATTGTGAAGGGCAATCGCATACGCATCTGCCAAAAGGCCTACCGCCTTGCGCCCTTCGATAGTATGTTCTGCGATCAGCTCGCATACCTCTTTTGAAACTTTGGCTCTAAGTCTTCTAGCTGCGCCCTTTACGATTTTTACAACGTCATCAGGCGTCAGGGCGTCAAAGAATACTTCCGCACATCTAGACCTAAGCGCAGGACTTATTTCGGAAGGGTCCCTAGTAGTTGCGCCGACCAACACAAAATCTGCCGGTGCTCCGTGGCTAAAAAGACGCCTAACGTATTCGGGAACTCTGGGGTCATCAGGATCGTAATACGAAGAATCGAAATAGACCCTCTTATCTTCCAAGACCTTAAGGAGTTTGTTCTGAAGAAGTGGATCCATCTCTCCTATCTCATCTATGAAAAGGACTCCTCCGGTTGCCGAGGTTACAAGTCCTAACTTCGGTTCCGGAACTCCCCCGTCAGCTAGGTCACGCCTTGCTCCTTGATATATAGGATCGTGGACCGATCCCAAAAGAGGATTGGTTATTTCCCTGGGGTCCCATCGCAAAGTCGAACCATCTGTCTCAACAAACGGGGCTTCTTTGCTAAAGGGCGAAAAGGGTAATCTCTTTGCTTCTTCTAGGACCAGTCGTGCCGCAGACGTCTTGCCTATACCCGGCGGCCCGTAGAGGATAACATGTTGCGGATACGGGCTTGCGATCTTGGCCAATAACGCTTGTATTGCCCTATCTTGTCCCACAATGTCTTTGAGTTGTCTTGGTTTGACAATGGCAAGAGCCGAGTGAGACAAAGACCTACTTTCTAGTTTCAGTATAGACTGTAGTTTCTTGAGGGTCTCTTGGGTTTCGGGACCATCGTTTTCGGTCAGTATCTCTCTTTTTATGTCGGACAGGTACTCCTCATGCTTATCTTGCATTTTCTGGGCAACCAAATCTTCAATCTCTTGTTCAATTGCTTGTCTGGCTATTCTTTCTGCGATCTCCTCCTGACAGTCCTCCAAAATACCCGGTATTTCATGGGGTAAGGGAACAGTGTCAATCGTGGGATCATCGAAAACCACTTGTTGTAGCGCGACTATTTGCTCAAGCACATCCTGGGACTTCATTCCTTTGAGCGCTCCTAGCTTGCCTGCCTTTAGAACCAGTTTCTCCGGTCCGTATATATCTGCGAGGTAGCCAAACATGGCGCCTACCCGCTCCTTGATCATATCCTCGTTTTGTGCACTCTCAGTTTCAGGTATTTTGCGTCCCAAGACTACTTGCCTCCTTCCGGCCGTATATCGACGATAACCTCTGCTTTTACTCCCGGATGGAGCTGAATCTGAACCCTATGCTGCCCAAGTTCTTTTAAGTTCTCTTGAAGAAGTACCTTCCTTTTGTCCACGGGTATCTTAAAAGAAGAACGGATCTTTTCCGCTATGTCCGAAGAAGTGACAGAACCGAATATTCGATCGGGCCCCGCCTTTGCATGAAAAACGATAGTCTTGCCGTCTATCTTGGCGGCCGATTTCTTAGCCTCGAAAAGAAGCCTTTCTTCCTTTTCCTCCTGGGCTTCAGACAGGTTCTTCTGCTCACGCAGCGCACTTTCTGTCGCAACTACTGCAAGGCCTTTTGGAATTAGATAGTTCCTAGCGTACCCATCTTTGACTTTAACTACGTCGCCCGCACGTCCCAACCCGGCAACCTCTTTTTTCAGTATGACTTGCATTTCTAACCCCCCTTAAGGAACAAATCGCCGATCTCACATATACTCGAGATATTGTATAAGTTATGTATAATGCCGACATGAAGTAATTTCATATGACTTGTGTTGCCATCGCACGGACCATTCTTCTTGGCACCGGAATCTCAAATCCTATATCTCGTCTAACCAACCATACCTCAAATGCCTCAAATCGAAAAGTACGTCTGTAAGGCCCACTAACATCACTATCGTGTTGATACCCTGGGCAAAGTACAGGTAGACGATCAAAGCGCCAACTAAAAGCCGAGGAAAACGCGCGCGCAGAAGATAGTAAGATATAAGCGAAGCTCCCTGGATAAACAGAATCAAAGAGAACATAAAAAAGGCGTTCTCGCCAATTCGAGACAAAACATCGACGGCGTATTGTTGCCCTAAGACCAATGCGACGAAAGACATGATTGCCCCAAATCCCACATACTCGGGAAATATCCATTGTGAAAAAGGCGGAAGCGGTTCAAGATCGTACCCTACCTTCACCAAAACTCGTCTTCCTACCTCGAAATTCAAGTAAGATTGGAACAAGGCAGAAACCAAGACCGCTCCAGGCATAATACGAAGAAGCTGCTGTTTTATGTCTTCAAAGTCTCCAAATTGATTCTCTATTGCACCTGGTCCAAGTACCTTCTCACTCATCTCCGAGGCAGATTTGATGGCGTTTATGTAATTGTCCAACAGATCAGACGGAGTAAAACCTGCCATGACGTAAAGTGACAGAAACGATACAAGCACACCTACAAGAAAAGCCACGCTTGTTAGGAGTATCACTGTAAGTGAGGAATATCCCTTTCTGATTGCATATCCAAACGTTATTCCCGTAAGCGCGAAAAGGACCCAAAGCCCAAGGGCAGTAAACCAATCCATGAAAAGAAGGAGCGCCAACCCTGTAACAATAGAGGATAAGAGTCCCCATCTGGGCCCATGCCTTAAGACAGCTATGGCAGATGGGAGCGGCCACAGAAACATGGCTATGGTACCGAGAATTGGCGCATAGTAACCGATTAACACCAAAACTACGCCTATTGCAGCCAATAGTGCACTTTCCACTAAAGCCCTAGTCATTTGTCTCTGCAATGATTTACCTCCAAAATAGTAGAGTATACCGGACCAGAGCCAATGGATGCATAGTCTCCAGTCCGGTATTATTCCCTATTCTATAGTATACGGCATGAGTGCCATCACGCGTGCCTTTTTAATTGCATTAGTAAGAAGGCGCTGATGTTTTGCACAGTTGCCCGTTATTCTTCGAGGCAGTATCTTACCACGTTCCGTAATATATCTACGCAACTTTGCAGTATCTTTGTAGTCGATATAAGTCGCGCCGTCTACGCAGAAAGAACACATGCGTTTCTTCGACTTTCGTCCATGCTCTCGCCTCAAACAAAACCCTCCTTTGAACCCTCATCCGAAACACGTTCTCATTCGGTAAACGTAGAATCTTCTTCGCTATATTCCTCTTCGGAGTTTGCAGTCTGATCCTGAGACTTAGGCTTACCGTCGAGAAACTGTATGGAATCAGCTATAACTTCCCAAGACTTTCGCTTCTGCCCGTCTTTGGTCTCCCAGCTCCTGCTCTGCAGTCTACCTTCTACAGCAACCAAACGCCCTTTGTCCATGTATTGACATGTTACGTCAGCCAGCCTGCCAAAAAGCACGACATCTATGAAGTCGGTCTCCTTCTGACCTCCCTGGCTTGGACGCCTATCTACTGCAAGCGTGATAGTAGTTACTGAGGTCCCGCCGGGAGTAATCCTCAGCTCGGGTTGCCTGGTCAATCTACCTATCAATATAACGCGGTTGAGCACGTTCTCCCCTCCAAGATTTAACTATATCGTGGTTCTTTGTTAAACTTCCTTAGGTTGTACTATTGTCTCTTCTTCGGGCTCCGATTCCTCAACGACTTCAGCCTCCGGTCTTGCCTGGCTCTTAGTGCCTTTCTCAGACCTTGCTCCTTCAGATGCCGCTCTTCCCTTTTGGGATCTGGCAGCTTGCTTGGGGATGTTATCGATGCGGGAAATCATATGCCTTATCACTTGTTGATCGATCTTCATCAGTCTGTCTAGTTCCGTAACGATCTCCGGAGTCCCTTCAAAGGTTAATATTAGGTAATTACCCTCTTGGAATCCCGCGATTTCGTAGGCAAGCCTGCGCTTTGCCCACTTTTCGGCTGTTAAAACTACTCCCCCATCATTTACGATAACATCTTTGTATTTCTGGAGCATCGCAGCAATTTGCTCTTCGTCAAAATCGGGGCGTACAATAAATAAAATCTCGTAAGTGCGCAATACTCTATACCTCCTCCCATGGACTCAAATGGCCCCTTATTGGGGCGGGAGTAATCGGAAGCATCCCTCCGCGTCGCTCAACCGGCGCAGGACAATTATAAACTTATGGCAAAAGAAACTCAAGACGCCGGAAAGCTAAATACCATTATTTGCTATTTTCACCCGCGATTTGAACTTCGCGGAGAACTCCCGCCTGTCTAGAAGGATTACTCTGCCGCATTGAGTACACTTTAGCCGGACATCGGAGCCGGCGAAAAGCACCTGCCATAGATCGTTACCACATGCATGCCTCTTTTTGAGTTTTACAATATCGCCTGGCCTAAGAGGCGGATCTAGCAGCATCGTGATAATCTCCTTTCACATCTATAGCCCGGGTCTACTTCTTCACGCCTGGTGCGATCCGCGCTAAAGCGGGCGGAATCATCGCGCGATATATCGCTATGAGAATCGGTACGAAATGGGACGTAGACAACATATCCTTTATCGGCTCGAGAATCCCGAGCCCTACAAGCGGATAAATGATTCCTACCACAAGAGACAACCACATGGCAGACAGGCACAGCTGGAGTATCCCGCCAAGTATTCTATTTGCGAGAGACATAGCCGCAATGCCCGAAAAGGTCCTTGCCAATAACGACCACACCAGCCTCAATATGATTATAAGGGCAAAGAATGCTATGCTAGCGACTAGGATCTGGGCTATAAGAAGTGGTAGTATCTCTCCCCACGTGGCGCCCGGACCGGCAATAGCCTCAACTTCCAAAAAATGATCTTTTATCAGAGCAGAAATGGGTTTTAGCCATTCAATTGAGTCTATCCCTTGGAAAAACTCGGCTACCGAATTCGGATCGTAAGGTTTGGCGTAATTGGGTAAAAACACAAATGCCCCATCCCACCACGCCGCAACCTTACTTACAACTCCCCATGTTTTCTGCAAATAACCTACTAAGGGCGCTGTAAGGAAATAGGCACCAATTAGACCGATCACCGTCCCGGCCAGTGCCAAAACAGACGCCCAGAACCCCTTCAGAAAGCCTTTGACAAAACCAACTATGAGAATTGCCAAGATCACTATATCCACGTAGTTCACGATTATCACCTTCTAGCGCAGGACATTAGGATTGAGCATTGTCAACAAACTCGTCGATCAGCGCAAACACCACTGCAGGCACACCCGGCCCTCCGGTCTTGCCTGAATACAAGGAGATCTGTCCGTCAAAATACCATGCCAAACATGCAATCCCAATACATAACACAAATCCCAGCAAAACATCCTCAAGATACGCAGTGGCCAGCTTACGTTTATGCGAAAAGAGGATCTTTCCTGTTAAGTAAACCGCAACGAACACCGATATATACCAGCCAATCTCGCTAATCCCAGACAGCAATCTCTGGACAATAAGAGCCACCATTAATAGTGCAACTATACGTAGCATGGTCTTTGAGCCCAAAATGGACCTCCTTGCGGCTGCACTTTACGGATATGCGCCTCTCTTAATCTAAAGGCTATCACACCGTTAGCGGTGATCGCAATTATGAACATCCATTACAAAAGGTACTGTTTGCTGCGATCGGCGTGAACGGTCAATCGGCAAATCTCAAATACAGGAACAATACCAGAAGTATAGCTATCGCCACGAAGAAGATGAATTTCCCGTTGGCAGAAAGATGGCAGAGGGTCTCGTAGTTTTTGAAAGCCAAAAGCGCCTTCTCAAATTGTCCTAATTGCAGGTAAGCAAGACACATATTGTACCTTGGTTCGGGAGAAAACGGATCTCGTAGACAAGCTTTGCGGTACATTTTCAGTGCAAGATCGGGGTCCCCTAACAGTAATTCGACGTTGCCGAGGTTGTTTGCTATTCTGGGATCCCTAGGACTTTCTGACAGGGCCACCCGCAATAAGTCCCTGGCTGCTTCCAAGTCCCCTAGTTTTGCCTTGCAAATGGCTAGGTAGTTCGCATGTGAAGGGGACATCGTCGGGCTCTCTAGAGCCTTCCTTTCAAGTTCGTCAACTGCACTTCGTATGTCATTGCACTTTATCATATGAACAACTCTACGCTCAAATCGCACCAGGCACCACCCCATACAAGAAAGCCCCGTTGGAACCGGTTCACTGGGACATAAAAGGAGATAGTATGTCTTTTACTTCGTCGTCGGATGTTTGGCCAAATTCAACATAACACTGACCCACAGCGTAAAAATACAAGGGGACAAGAGGACAAACCTCAACATCCACGTAGTCCGCTAAAAAGTCTAGTGTGGCTTGCGGAGCGCAAGGAACCGCAAGGATAATCCGGTTGGGGCGATGCCTACGCAAATACTTTATCGCAGCCAGGGCGGTCAAGCCTGTAGCCAATCCATCGTCTACAAGAATGACATCTCTCCCCAATATGTCACGGGGAGAATTGCCGTTCCTGTAATAATCCAGTTTCCTCTCGATCTCACGTTGTAACGCTTCGGCTTCGGCTCTGATATAGTCCAGATAAGGAAAGTGCTGCTCTTCTTCGAGGAGTGTAATGTTACCTTCAACATCTACAGCGGCAATTGCGAATTCTGGATTGAACGGGGCACCCACTTTCTTAGACATCACCACATCCAGATCTGCCCCCAGCCCGGCGGCTACTTCTCCGGCAACCACTACGCCTCCCCTGGGTATCCCAAGTACCAGCGGATTCTGAAAATCCATATGTTCTAAGTGCCTAAGAAGATGCCTCCCGGCGTCTTTTCTATCCTTGTACACCAGGACCATCCGCCTTTCATCCTGGACGCACTATTGTCTAGGCCCCTGTGGAATTTTCGATTGCCTCTCGGTATCAACCATGTGAAACGAGCCGGTGAATTTAGCCCCTTCCGACACCACTAGACCACTCGAATAAACTTCGCCTTTTAGATTTCCGGTAGAGAGGAGATCAAGTTTCCCCGAAGCTTTGACATTGCCGACGACGGTACCGGCTATAATGACATTTTTCGCTTCAATGTCTGACTCGACGGACGCCGTTTCTCCTATCATTACGTCTCCCAAAGATTCGATTTTCCCCTTGACTTCGCCATCGATCCTAATGCTGCCTTTAGTTCGTATCGTACCTTCTGATTGGGTCTCTTTACTCAAAACGCTGTCAAAGACCCCCGGGCGTTGATTACTCTCTTTAGACATGAACATCCTCGCGACCTCCGTATACTACCTGGAAAGAAAATCTACCGGGTTCTGAGTCAAACCGTTCTTATGGACCTCGTAATGAAGGTGGGGACCAGTGGTAATACCGGAAGTACCAACGTAGCCTATTACGTCCCCGCGCTCCACGTTTTGCCCGACCTTCACCTTAGTTGAACTACAATGGCCATACAATGTCTCATAGCCATATCCATGGCTGATTACTATGGTGCGCCCATACCCAAATTTATAACCTACAAAGGTCACCCTGCCGTAGGCCGATGCCTTTATTGAGGTACCATAAGAAGCTGATATATCTATGCCTGCATGAAAGTCAGTTCTTCTTGTGATCGGATGCTTTCGCCATCCGTATCCAGAAGTAATGCTCCCACTTACAGGCCATGTGTTCGGTACAGCACGCGCATAAGAAACAACTTCCGTAGCTTGTTCCTGCAATGATTCAACCCGCTGCTCTACACTACTTACCTGTTCGGCCAACTCAGTAGCTGACTCTTCAAGTGCCGCAAGCAGGGGCGAGACCCCCTGAAGAGAAATAGGTCGTAACCTGCTTACGCCGTCTCTCGACGCGACCATCGCAACACTCTGTCTTGAGGCGATGGAAGCCTGTATGGTCTCCTCCGGTGTTGCCTCTTCAATAAGGCCTTCTTGCTGAAGCATCGCCCTTGTTTGGCTTTCATTTAGCTCAGTTTGAGCGAGCCTTTCCGAAACCTCTGCCAACAAGTCTTGTATATCTTGAATCTTCTGTTGCTGGATATCAGCAACTTCATATAAATACGATAGTTCCTGGTTCTCCGCTTTTATGTTCTTGTAGGAATTCACAAAAAGCCCCAAACCCGTAAGTGCAACACACACAACACATAGACCTGCGATAAGCGAATTGAGACTGAAGGTTGACGTATAAGTTTTCCCATGTGAATAAACTATCAAAAAAGTAAACCTTCGTTCTCGGTTACTGTGTGGCTTCTTCAGCCTGTGCGCCTTGTTCCCATAAGTAATCAAAAGCACAACCTCACAATCCCTTTGAACTCAGACTAGCAATTACACATTATTCAGTTCGGTCTGGCTACGTTCTTCGCAGCGATTCTCGATATGTATTCGACGCCCGAAGAAAAACTCCTCCCCTAAGTATGCCGATAAGTGCGTTAGATAGCAACCCCTTCCGGTAAGGTCTAGCCTCATTTCAAATAGACCCGAGGAACGCGTGCGGTTATACCCGTGAGTATCTCATGGGTAATTGTCCCTACCAAACCAGCCACTTCGTCCAAAGTGATTTCCTCTGTTCCGTCTACGCCTATAAGTGTCACAATATCGCCGAGAGTCACACTCGATGCACGGCCGATATCTACCATAAGCTGATCCATACAGATTCTTCCAACAACTGGGTATCTACAGCCTTTTATGAGTACCGAACCTATGTTCGATAGTTTTCTGGGATAACCGTCTGCATAACCTATCGGAACTGTTGCGATAGCGGTATCCTCATGGGTCTCATATGTAAGCCCATAACCCACTTTGGTTCCAGCGGACACCTCCTTGACGTGAGAAACACGCGCCTTCAGCGAAAACACGGGGTACAGAGGCGCCCTATCTGCCAACGCTTCGTTGGGATAACAGCCATACAGCATGATCCCGGGTCTAACCAGGTCATAATGAGATTCTGGCCATGCCAGTATGCCCGCAGAGTTTGCGGTGTGGAGATAGCGTGGTCGGACACCTCTTCGTGAAAGGCAGATAACTGCATCTTTGAATCTTGCGAGCTGCATTTCTGTATACTTCGGATCCACGTCGGCTGCCGCAAAGTGGGTAAAAGCCCCTTCGAGCTCAACATAGCAAGATCCCGCTGTCTGGTCCAGGGCACTCTCAAGTTCTGCGCCAGGACGAAATCCAATGCGCCCCATTCCGGTATCAATCTTAAGATGCACTTTCGCTTTCTTGTTAAACCGCTTTGCTGCATTCTCAGCATCAGCAAATCCTTGCACTGACGTGACGGTAAGTGAGACCCCTAGGTTGACTAGTACTTCAGCAGCCTCACTAGTTACTGCTCCAAGAACCAGTATGTTCGCCTCAGGCAGCGCCTCTCTGAGTTCTACGGCTTCGTCTGGCGTAGCTACTGCCAACCACGAAGCGCCAGCCTCAAGCGCTGCTTTAGATGCAGGAACTGCTCCAATCCCATATGCATTTGCCTTGACTACTGCCATTATCTCCGAGGTTTTCGGAATCAAGTCTCGTACAACGCCTATATTCTTTTTGAAGTTTGATAGGTCTATCTCAGCCCATACCGGCCTCAATGTCTTGGCATTTGGCATTCTTTAATATCCCCCTAGACTGCAAACATATTGCGAATGTTTCACGTGAAACATTCGCAAAGTATATCCAATTCGCCGTTCCAGCCTGGCCCTCTATCCCTCTAGGTTGCCCTGGATCAATTCTACCACTCGCTCTAGGTCTTCCATCCCGTAGAACGAGATGGTGATAGAACCCTTCTCTCCTTGCTTCTTGACAACAACAGGGCTCCCGAGCAACGACGAAAGAACCTCTTCAGCTTCCTTCAGTCGGATTGCTGACTGAACCTTCTTGTCTCCCTTGCGCCCCTTTGCCGAAACTGCTTCCTCAACGCTTCTAACCGAAAGCCCCTTCGTAACTATTCTCTTTGCAAGCCTGAGCTGTTCCTCCCTCTCAAGCCCTATAAGCGCCCTTCCATGGCTTCCGCTTATTTTCCCTTGGTTGATAAGTTCTTTGACCTCATCCTCCAGCTTTAACAACCGCAATGTGTTGGTCACGTCAGGCCGACTCTTGCCAACTCTCTTAGCGATCTGCTCCTGTGTCAAACCGAATTCATCAGACAAGCGCTGATAGGCCTCGGCCTCCTCGATGGGGCCGAGATCTTCTCTCTGCAGGTTTTCAACCAAAGATATCTCCATCGCTTCCCTGTCAGTCATGTCCCTTACGACCACGGGCACTTTCTCAAGGCCCGCCATCATGGCTGCCCTCAAGCGTCGTTCTCCTGCCACCAATTGATAACGAGAACCCAACCTTCTTACTATCAATGGTTGAATAACTCCATGTTCCTTCATTGACGCCGCCAGATCCTGAATTTTCTCATCATCAAAAATCTGTCTCGGCTGATAGGGGTTCGCTTCAATTTCTTGCGGCAAGACCTCAATAATCTCTTCGTTATCTCCAATAGCAGCTCCCGGGATAAGCGCATCAATACCTTTACCTAGTCCCCTCTTGGCCACGACGCAGCACCTCCTCTGCAAGTTCCCTATACACCTCTGCACCTTTCGACCTATTATCATAGATAGTGATCGGCTTCCCATAAGAGGGAGCCTCGGAAAGCCTCACATTTCTAGGTATAATCGTGGAGTAAACTTTCTCTTTGAAAAACCTCTTGACCTCATCTGCGACCTGAATCGATAGGTTAGTGCGCCCATCAAACATCGTCAATAAGACCCCTTCAATTTCCAGATTCGCATTTAGCCTGCCCCTCACTAGTTTTATGGTACTAAGCAACTGAGTGAGTCCCTCTAGTGCGTAGTACTCGCACTGGATGGGGATGAGAACAGAGTCCGCCGCCACAAGGGCATTGACCGTGAGCAAGCCGAGAGACGGAGGACAATCTATGAAGAGGTAATCGTAGTCATCTCTGACTTTTCCCACTATGCGTCGGAGCCTATGTTCCCGTTTATCTAAACCTACGAGTTCTACTTCTGCTCCGGCTAAATGAATTGAGGATGGTAAAACCCAGACCCCCTCAAATTCTGTCTCCACTACAGCACTATTTGTGTCCACATCATTTATGAGGCAGTCGTAGACAGACACATTAATGTCGTTCCAATCAATCCCCAAACCGCTGGTTGCGTTCCCTTGTGGGTCCGCATCAACAATCAGAACCCTGCACCCAAGCTCCCCTAGGCAAGCCCCAAGGTTCACAGCCGTGGTAGTCTTACCCACTCCACCTTTTTGATTGGCTACAGCAATGACTTTTGACATATCCCTACCCTCTCAAACGCTCCGGACTACCCTCTTTTTGGCCGATTACAATGTTCGTCCTTTGCTCTCTCAAATCCTGCTCTATTCATTGTATCCCATCTCTCCGAATAAGGCCCTTTCATGAAGATAACTCATGATACAAAACGAGAAAAACTAATGCCTTGCCCAAATGGGTACCTAAAGCGCAGAAACCATGGCAGGCACAAGGTGCAGTTCTACTTCAACAATCTATTGCAGACTCTTACGTGAAGCCCTCTTTATGCTTGCGTAACTACGGGGTATGTCTTCCTCTACGAAAGACTCTTTCAAATATAGTACCAATAACCGATCACCCATACCGTGCGGCAGGCAATATCCATGAGTAAAAAGATGTCGCAACCCAAACTTGACCAGGCAATCCGCTTCCTTTGGGAATTTCTGTCCCGGGCCAACCCACAACGCAACTTGGCCTCCCTGCTTCAAAAATCCTGTTGAAAGTTCGAGGCAAACAGGCGGATCTGCCACAGCCCGACTAGTAACAAGACTATACTGCTCACGCTGGGAAGATACATGGGCAACCTCTTCAGCCCTCGCCTCAAGAACCTCAACTCCAGAAAGTCCGGCCGTTTCTATGTATCCTTTCATGAAATCACACGATCCCTTCCGCGAGTCCAAAAGCGTAACGTGTGCATCAGGAAATAGCGCCTTAACCGCCAAACCTGGCCATCCATTCCCGCTTCCGATGTCAAGAGTCCGTAATGGACAAATATCTCCGGCAGCATAGGAAATGGCGAAAGAGTCAGCGAGCAACTTAACAGCGATGTCCTCCGGGTTCTCAAAACCTACCACTCTTCTGCCCTTCCACCTCACAAAATACTGAATCCAGGACTCTATGATGAGGTTCGCAGTCTGAGGGGCATCGATCTCCATGAGATCCAAAGCCTCGCGAAACGCCTTGCATACTTTTCTTATGAACTCCTCAGTTTGGGGAGCTTCGCCACTAATCATTCAAATCTCTCCCTGACACCCTACTAACGAGAAACCAATCGCCTTACTCAGCCTCGACCTTCGGCTCCAAAAAGCCCAGTTTGCCTGCTCTTAACCATGCAAGGATCACCAATACATCAGATGGGGACACACCAACATCCAACGCTCTACCAACAGAATCCGGCTTGAACCTAATCAGTTTATCTACTGTCTCACGAGACAATCCCTGAACACCGCGCCAATCCACGTCACGAGGCAGTCTTCTTCCAAGATCCTTTTGAAGCCTTCTGGCCTCACGATTCTGCCTATCGATAAATCCTTTATATCTGGCCTCAACCTCGATTTCGGACAGAATCTCCTCCGGCAGACTATCTAGTCCTTCTATCACCCCTAAAAACTCCTCTATGTGACACGATGGCCTTCGCAGCAAATCCTTAACTGGAGTTCCGGACACTTTTTCTTCGAGCAAGCTTCTACCCTTTGCAAGAAGAGCCTCGCGTAGACAATATGCTTCCCATCGCGCGTCGGATACCAACCCAACCCTGCGCCCTAAGGGAGTAAGCCTCGAAGGCGCATTGGAATGTCTCAATATCAGCCGGTACTCAGCTCTGGATGTAAGCATTCTGTACGGTTCCATAATCGTAGTGCTAGTAAGATCATCGACCAAAACTCCAATGTATGCCTCTTTGCGTCCAAGAATCAAAGGCTCCTCTCCTCTTATTGCCATCGCCGCATTAATACCAGCCAAAAGCCCTTGAGCTGCAGCCTCTTCGTAGCCCGATGTACCGTTTATCTGCCCCGCCGTGTAAAGGCCATATATGCCTTGCGTTTCAAGAGTCGGCATCACTTGAGCAGGTACAAGGTAGTCGTATTCGATTGCATAACCGGGTCGCGTTATCTCTGCTCTAGAAAGCCCCGGAAGCGTATGGACCATCTCGCACTGAATGTCTTCCGGAAGACTCGTAGATAGACCAAGAATATACACGTCTGTGCTCTCCTCGGACTCGATCTCTAGGTATACCTGATGACGACTTCTATCAGGAAATCTCATTACTTTATCCTCGATGGACGGACAGTATCTCGGTCCTACCCCCTTTATAGTGCCGTCGAAAAGAGGCGCCCTGTGTATGTTGCTCCTTATTACCTTATGCGTGGCTTCATTTGTGTACGTCGAATAGCAAACATCATTGTTCCACATCTTAGGCTCTGACATGAACGAGAACCTAACGGGCCTATCTATGCTCTGTTCAGGGGTAAGCTCATCCCAGTCTACGCTATCTTTATGAATCCTAGGAGAAGTGCCTGTCTTAAACCTCCTCATCTCAAATCCCAAAGAAGCAAGGCAACCCGACAATCCTCTAGCGTTGCTCTCCCCCATAGGCCCTGATTCCACGATCTTGTCTCCTATGATAATGCGACTCTCGAGGTAGACACCGGTGCACAGAATGACGCACTGAGCATAGATCTCGCTTCCATCCTCTAGCTGCACTCCATCTACCCTATCTCCGGACACAGATACCGCAGTAACCATGCCTTGAATAAGAGTAATACCGGCGGCTAAAACACGCTCTTTCATGTATCGAGAGTATGCCGCCTTGTCTATTTGTGCTCTCAAAGATTGGACCGCAGGCCCCTTAGACGCGTTAAGAAGCCTCATCTCTATCGCACAATTATCTGCAGCCAAAGCCATCTCTCCGCCGAGGGCATCAATCTCTGCAACTATCTGAGCCTTGCCCGGCCCCCCAATCGCTGGGTTACATGGCATACCGGCGACGTTCTCTGTATCCAGTGTTATGATTGCGGTTTGCATTCCAAGTCGCCGGGCAGCCAAAGCGGCCTCACAACCTGCATGACCACTCCCAACTACCACAACATCGAACTTCCTCACGCTTAGATCCTTTGCTCCTTTCACATACCAGTTCCACAAAGCCTCTCAATGAGACGACAGAATCCCAGACAAAGTATTTCCTATTTCCCCACACAAAACTGAGCGAATATCCTATCCAAGGTCGCCTCATTAACCTTCTTACCCGTGAGTTCCATTAGCGCATCTGTAGCCTCTTCCACACACAGCACGATCACATCGTCAGTCCAACCCTCGTCCATGTATTTCAGCGCTTCCTTGACAGACTCATATGACCGCCTGAGACAGTCGACCTGACGCGCTGACCCTGGCAGAATTGCTTCAGGATCGGCTAGAGATGTGAACATCCCTTGGACCATCATCTTAAGGTCCTCTATTCCCTCTCCGGTTACGGATGATACTTTCACCCACCTAGATCCAACTTTCTTTTCCAACAGCCCGGTATCTATCCGGTGGTGCCCTAAGTCAGCCTTTGTCACCACTGCTATGCAGAATCTGTCTTTCCAGCTTTCTAGCCATGCAAGATCTTCATCCAAGATCTCCTCGGTATCGTCAAGAATATATAAAATCACATTTGCCTCCTGGGCGGCGCTCTTGGCTCTCTCTACACCCATTGCTTCAACTACCTCTTCTGTGGGCCTAAGCCCTGCTGTATCGAGGAGGACAACGGGCAACCCGTACCACTCGGTTCTTTCGCTTATCACGTCCCTAGTTGTACCCGGCATATCTGTAACTATAGCCCTGTCCCTCGAAAGAAGAGCGTTGAACAAAGAGGATTTTCCGACATTAGGCCGACCCACAAGGCACACATCCAAGCCTCCTGAAAGCGCAAGCCCCAGAGGCGCTTTGTTCAGAGTTGCATCCATTTCTTGCGCCGCTCGATTCAGGATCGTCTTCACCCGTTCGCGTTCACCCTCTGAATCTATGCTCTCCGGGAAATCAATTGGCCCTTCAAGCAAAGCCAGGGCGTCTACCAGCGAGTTCTCCCATGTTTCAACCAAAGCGCCAAATTCGCCCTTTAACCGCCGCCCGGCCTGATAAAGAGAAGCTTCACTAGCAGAAGTAACTACGTCGAGTACTGCTTCGGCTTCATCCAAAGTTATTCTGCCATTTAAGAATGCCCTCTTCGTGAACTCGCCTGGCTCAGCAGGCCTAGCGCCCAATTGATAAGCAATGCTTAGGACCTTTTGGGCTACAAGCATCCCACCGTGACACTGGATTTCCACTACGTCTTCGCCGGTATAAGACCGCGGGGCTTTCATCACGAGGACAATTGCCTCGTCTACAACCAAACCGGTTTTCGGCTCTACTATGTCGCCAAGACCCATAAACCACTTGCGCATGCGGTTGACTCGCTTACCGCTCCTTAGCCTCACCATCTGATCGCAGATGTCTAGAGACTTTCCGCCACTGATCCTACAGATCGCAATGCCACCGGTTCCCATAGGCGTAGCGACCGCTGCTATGGTCTCAGCATACATATCTTGTGGATCCTCTATCGGGTTACACATACATCCACTCTCCAAAATCAACTCTTGCCTGGCCAAGCTGAATGCCTATACTCATTAAATTATACACGTAAGCGATAGGTCGCACCAAAAAAAACGGACCTCTACTAGGTCCACATACTTATTTAGTCGCCTACAGTTTCAGACACTTATGGTAGGTTCTTACTTTAGATTAACTATCGCTGCCTTGATACCTGGTTCGTCCCTCCCCGAGGTGAGATAACGACTCTCCTAAATGGCTCATCTCCTTGGCTTTGTGTAACCACCCTGGCGTTTCTCTGAAGGGTCATATGTATGATGCGTCTGTCTCTTGCATCCATAGGGCGCAATGCGGTGCTTCTTCCGGTTCTTTCAACCTTCCTTGCTGCATTTCTCGCCATATCTTCTAAGTCCCTTTCTCTACGCTTCCTGTATCCATTGGCATCCACTAGGATCCTTCTCGCATCGCCTGCTCCTTTTGCAGAAACTACGTTTGTAAGAAACTCAAGGCTCCTCAAAGTCTCTCCGTGTCTACCGATAAGAAGACCAAGATCGTCACCGCTTATTTCCACTACCCTCGCATCTCCGTCTTCTAATACCTGGATGTCTCCTTCAATACCCATATATTTCAGCAAGTTTTCGATGAACTCACATGCGAGTTCAACCTTATCTTGCTTTCGGGTTACTCTCACTCTTGCATCGCGGCCACCTATGATTCCCAAGAATCCTTTGGTCGGTTCGTCAAGTATTTCAATATCAGCTTCTTCTTCTGAAATGCCTAAGTCGCTAAGAGCGCTTTCTACAGCTTCTTCGATGGTGCGTCCGGTTCTTTCTATGCTTCTCACTTAGACTTAGCTCCTTCCTTAGCTGGGCTTACAGGTGGTACGACTAACCGTTCAACTAAGCCCATAAGGTTAGCAGTTATTATATATATTGACACAGACCAGGAAAACTTGATCGAAAAGTAGCTTAGAACTACAAACATGACAGCCATCATAATCTTCTGACTCGTCTGCTGTTGTGTATCGGCGCTCATCGAAGGGGAGAATCGCATCGACAAGTATGAGCTCAGAAGTGTAAGGATTATTACAATAACTCCATAGACAGTACCCTGCGACATGGCGGGTTCGCCAAGTTTCAAGCCTAAGAACAATCCGTCCTTTAGGGCAGGATGGCTCTCCAAAGACCTGAACATTGCCAGAAGTATAGGTAACTGGATAATAGGCAGAATGCAGCTAGTGGCTGGATTAGCATTGTAACGGCTGTACAAATCCATCATCTCAAGATTAAGCCTCTCAGGATCGTCTTTGTACTTCTTTTGTATTTTCTCAAGCTCAGGTTGCATAGCCGTAATCGCCTGAGTAGAACGTGCAGATTTTATGGTCAA
>Ga0116190_1000891_pt1 | contig 27799 bp, 25 predicted proteins | sample AD_JPNTR4_MetaG_FD_89808 | JGI IMG/M metagenome (GOLD analysis project Ga0116190, IMG submission 89808) | Active sludge microbial communities of municipal wastewater-treating anaerobic digesters from Japan - AD_JPNTR4_MetaG | ecosystem: Engineered > Bioreactor > Anaerobic > Digestate | place...
ATAATGCTCGATGCTACATATGAAAAGGAACATATTGATTTAAAAATTACAAAGAATATCTATGATGAAAAATTTGTTATCAAGCCTATTATGAATGAGTTTATAAAGAAACAACGTATAGATGTTTACCGAGATTAGGCGGAGGTGTTTTATGATATTTCTTTATTTTATCTTTTCTTTTGTGATTTTTTTACCTTGTAATTTGATGGCTCAAGGAACATTGAATGATCTTGAGACAAAGCAATATAAATCTTTTTTAAACGACATGAGAAAGACTGATCAGAAAAAAGTTTTTATAGATTATAGAGACGATAGAGATACAAAATACAGGAAGCTTAGAGATAGTATTGCCTTTGAAGAAGAAAAAGCACTTGTTGCAACAAGATCATATTGGGGCGAAAGAGCGATTGAATGGGATAGGAGGCAGGCGGATAGATGGGATACTCAATCTTTCTTGATAAATAAATCCTACTCTGGGACTGATACCGAATCACGTAGGGCACGCGACACACTAAGATCTGGTTTTTCTGGAAAAAAGAAGTAAATGTGTTTTATCTGAAATTTAATAGGTCATTTTGTGCGTCTTTCGAAATATATTGCCAAATGCGGCATTTCATCCCGTAGAAAATCTGAAGAAATAATCAGGTCTGGATACGTAATAGTCAATGATATTAAGATATTAGAACCATACTTCAGTATAGATCCAGATATCGACATTATAAAAATACACGGAAAAGAAATAATCGAAGATAAAAAACTATTATATATTGCACTGAATAAACCTGTTGGTTATTTATCCGATCTAAATGATCCTTCAGGTAGAAAGTTGGCTCGCGATTTAATAGATATTGATTCAAACATTTTTCCTGTCGGCAGATTAGATTATAACTCTGAAGGACTCATTGTGTTTACGAATGATGGAGATTTTGCAAATATTTTGATGCATCCGAGATTTAGTATCGAAAAAGAATATCTTGTAAAATTTAAAGGCAGGTTGGACAAAGAAGAGATTTTAAAATTAAGAAACGGTGTCATTATTGATAAAAGTTTATGTAAAATAAAGTCCATTAAATTTTATGCCTCATCAATCAATAATAATTGGTACAGGGTTACCATCACTGAGGGTCGTAACAGGATAATAAGAAAGATCGGCGAGAAAATACACCATCGTGTGCTTAAACTGAAGAGGATTCGAATCGGAAATATCAGTTTAGGGAACCTTTTACCTGGACAGTATAGATTCCTAACTGACAAAGAAATTCGACCCTTTAAAATGCCTTCTATTTGATTATTTTCGTATAAGTAGGGGTTTTATATAGGGGCATGAAAAAAAACGATTGTGAGCGATTATAATGAAGGGTTTCTGGATTCGAGTAATCAGAGGGGTCGAATGGTTTATTTGACAAGACAAATCCTCGAATCTTTGAAATATTCATTTAAGTTAACATAATATTCCTTATCGGTATAGTTAAATTTATCCTTTATATATGCAGATTCATGATTAGCCGGGAAACAGCCTCTATTTAAATGGCACCTCGTATGAGATTACATCTGACGGACAAACCGATGCACAAAGACCACAACCTACACAGATATCTTCTTTTATATGCGCTATAGGTTCTCTTGTTTCAAAATTGGGACCAAATACAGAAAGTGGTTTTTCATGAACGATCATTTCAATTGCACTTTGAGGACAGGCATCTTTGCAGGAACCACAACCACTGCATCTTTCTTCGCTCAGCGTTGGATATACCCTTTCTTCTTCCATATCGAGAATAACCTCGCCAACAGCGCCAAAATATTCGCGCATCTTCCATCTTTCACTTCTTGGATATCTACAGAATCCGTAGAAAAAATGTTTTCTGTCCCACTTCGTTGGGTTCCAACGTATTTGAGGTTCAGTTCTATACTGGAACAAAAATTCCTTGTTTTTAAATAATTCGATATAATCGTTGAATGATACCATCTTGTCGAATGAAAAGCTTAGGACATCTTTTTGTCCATGTATGTAAGCTGTGCTGTTTTCGACCTTTAAGCTTTGGCCTTCTTCAAGATGAACAAAAATGACACCCTTCCTTCTTGCATTTTCATAGAGTAATTCGCCGTAAGATGGCATAACAAGATTTTGAGTTACAATACAAACATTCTTTCCGAGTTCACAAAGTTTCTGGGCAATATTAATAAAAGATTCAGAAAGGAATTCATAGAACATTTTGAATGATGGATCGTCAATACCTAAATAAAATAGATATGAATTTAAATCGACAGGAATGTTATCTATATCGGGTGTATCTTCATAAGATATTTTATTTTCTATCGTGTCATCAAAACCACCATTCAAATCGGACAGGCATTTCGATGATGCGCCAAATCCTGTCAATATTGCATCTTTGATATTCATAGGCTCAAGTGCACCGCCAGAAACATAAATGCCTTCGATATCTGTCTTCAAAGGTTCAACCTCTTTAATAAAACCATATTCATTAAGCGTAAAACCAAAAACTTCACTTAATGACTTAAGTTCAGGATTGGGATGCAAACCTATCGACAACACAACATAATCAAAGCGATCTTCAATAATACGATTATCATTATAATAACGTATAGTTACGCCATTTTCATCTTCATCGAAATACCTTGAGTTTGCCCTGATGAAATTGACACCAGCATCTCGAAAAACCTTTTCCATATAAAATTCCTGACCAAAAAACCTTAAATCATTATAAAATACAGTAATTTCAGGTTTTATACGTTGTAGAGTCCACTTTATCTCACGCAACGAATATGAACAACAGACCGATGAGCAAAGTGGATACTCGTTCCCCCTCGAACCCACACAGAGGACAAATGCAATCTTGTTTATTTCAGGTAATTCAACATTTTTTTGATCAATCATCGCATCATATTCAAGACTCGTAATAATCCTTTTTCCTTTGAGATGCTTTGGATCATACGGCACAAGGCCTGATGAAATAATAATCCTATCAGCATCGATATGCCCTTGACCTTCAAGGTGAATTTTAAAACTACCATTGACTCTTTCAGCATCTATTACACATGTTCCCTTAATTACAGTGAGATTAGGATCATCTCGAATCTCATCATAAAACGTTTTAAAACCTATCCTACAATTGGCAATCTTTTCCATTAGACCACCAGGTGCTTCTGATTTTTCAACTATTGTAACCTTGTGGTGTGTCTTAAGCAAAACCTTCGCTGCTGAAATGCCACTTATACCGCCGCCAATTATAAGGATATTCATAGCTTGTCTGTTTCTCCCATTACATATAGCAATAGATCGTTAAAATATATAACTTTTCTGTTTTCGGAAAATGTCTTCAGAGCCATATGACATAGAGGACAAAACACAACCAAATCACCATGCGTGTTATCGATTATCAGTCTGGAAAGTTTTTCCGTAGCCCATCTGTTGATAAAAAACTGGTTACCGCCGCAGCATCTATCTTTTACCTTTTCACCGTCTACATCTCCGCCAAAACGGGTTATAAAGTTCTCCATTATGTCCTTGTTTTTTATGGCGGTTTCCTTTGGGCGCAGCAAGACACATCCATAATATGGTGTGAACAGCCTACCCTCAAGGTCATGCTTTATATCTATTGATTCCACTATATCAAAATATTCGAACACATCAAGGGGATGAAGAATGGAAAAACTGCCTCCATCATCCTGATTGGCTTCCTTCAAGTTTTTGTAACACGCTGGACAAGGCGCTACAATATCATTACAGAAACCATGGGCCTTTTTTAGATTAGATTTTGAAAAATCTGTTAACTCGTTTTTATTCCCATATTCAAATGCCCCGCAACAGTGCCAGTCTGGTATTTCTTTAAGGTCGTGCCCAAATCTTTTAAAAATCTTTTTTGTTGTTGAGTTAAGTCTGTGAGCCGATCCAGTTAGTGAACAGCCGGGATAATATCCATACTCCATGTCATCTCCCCTTTATTTTGTATGGTAGATGAAAGCTTATATATTCAAACCACTTTGGTACATATCTTATGTATCCCTCTTTTAGCATATATGTAGCTGACTTCAAAAACACGTAAGGTTCATACACCCTGCCCCATATTTTTACTGCACCTTTGAAAGCCTTTTCAAACTGTGATTCAATACCAAGTGTCTCGCGGAAAGCCCTGATGATTTCCGGGATACGTATGCCCCATGGACAGTTGTGTGTGCAACGATAACAATTTGTACAAAATAGAACCAATGGATGATTTTTTTCAACCGTTCTTCCAAGAAAAAGAGAAGAAAGCAGCTCCTGAGGGTTTGCATCTATCGACAGATCATTGACCGTACACACCGATGCGCATATTTTACAACCGAGACATACCGAAAAATCCTCACGTTTATATCCGCTCATCCCAATGATTTTTTTATTCAGATGTTCAATATTAAATATTGTATGTTCTATGTTATTATCAGTCTGCTGCATCTTTCAATTCATCCTCGATAAATGTGAGATATGGTATGCTTTCTTCAAAATCCCTGCCTGACATATAGGAAAACATGTCCTGGAGCCTCTCGGAGATACCTTTAAAATATCTTGTGAGTGGAATGCCTTGAGGACAAGCCTCCTCACAGGCGCCGCACCCGACACAGGTCTGTGAAACATGATACATTCTAATGAAATGAAAGAGTTCTTTTCCTTGCGGCAATTGAACTGTGCCTGAGCGCAGTATCTTGTTCAAAAGGGCATCTCCCTTGGGAAGATATTCATCACCATTGAAAACACAATCAATACAATAGCATACAGGACACATATCTCTACAGTTTTTACACATTATACATTTAGAGAAATCTTCATAAAATTTATCCATTTCACTTTGAAATTTATCTATCCTCTTGCTTTCGCTAATAAGCATGCCAACATTTATTTCCTCTAATTCACCGTCTATCAGTGAAAGAAAATCATCGCCTTTATTATTGTAAGGAACAGCCCAAGCAAAACCATCCTGATCGATTCTTATGCCCGCGTCACCCACAACCCCCCTTTTTTCTCTACATGTCTTGCACGCCCAGCGTAGCATATCATTTCCCTCTAAATACTCTTTTAATTTTTTTGCTTCCAGCGGTATGTTGTTGTTTATGCTCTTAGATGATATTGTTCCAGGGCAATCAATAGAAACAGCGATGATATCTTCCCTTTCGATCTGACTAAGCTTTATCAGTTCTACATAAGCCCTTATTTCACAGGGCCTTAACAAAAGAATAATCTTTGTTCCCTTTGAAAATAAACGGCGGAAATGTAAGGCATTGTTTATACCAAAAAAAGGATTAAAAAGTGAAAAATTTTCAACATGATCCCCGAATGCACGGAGAAACACTCCATTTTCTTTATCTTCAAAACCAATTACAAGCTTGTTTTTATCTTTTTCTTTTAAAAACCTGTTGAGTGCATCTTCAATGGCCCCGTTTTTAACCTTTTTCCCTAACATTTTTCCTTTCCTTTATTTCGTTGTACATGGTTGTGACTTTATCAACAAATCGCCTTGCCTCAGCAGCACTTACCCAAAAAAGCCGTATTTTTTCTTTCATATTAAATGTGTCCAACATTTCCTTTAATGCTGCAATCTTTCGTCTTGTGAAATAGTTACCTTTTATAAAATGGCAATCACCAGGGTGACATCCTGCGACAAAAACGCCGTCAGCCCCCTCAAAGATTGCCTTAAGGACGAATGCCGGGTCGACCCTGCTCGAACAAGGCACTTGAATAAGCCTAATGCCCTCCGGATATTTTAATCTAAGGCTTCCAGCCATTTCAGATGCCTTAAATGTACAATATAAACATGCAAAGCCAATAATCTCAGGATTTTTTTCAACCTTATCTGTGGACATTATTCCTCCAAAACTCTTCCTTTAACTTTGTATCTACCTTTATATTGCTTCCATTAACGCACTTATTTCATCGTCAATCATGCTATCAATATATCCCTTAAGACTTATTGCAGAAGAAGGGCATGTTGCATTGCATAGTCCACATCCCATGCACGCGGCCTCTTCCACACGTGCGATCCTGTTGTGCTCGTCATATTTGATCGCCTTTGCTATACATGCCTGTTCACACATCCTGCAACCACTACACCTTTTTGGATCAACATAAGAAATAAATGGATCCACATATGCATATCCAAGATTCAAAAACCCAAATAATTTAACAGCAGATGCCCTGCCGTGATTGATCGATTCCTCTATATCCTTTGGTCCGGAACATGAGCCTGCGATAAAAATTCCTTTCACGGCTGTATCAAAGGGTCTAAGTTTTATATGTGCCTCAAGAAAAAATTTATCCTTATCAAGTGTGATTTTAAGCAGGTTAGCGATCAGCTTACTATCATCAGGGGGCGACATACCTATTGAAAGCACTACAAGGTCAAACTCCCTCTCAAAAATCTCGCCTAAAAGCGTATCCTCCCCTCTGATTATAATACCTGTAGGCGAAGGATTAATCTCTGCCACATTTGCCCTCGTAAAAAGGACACCTTTTTCTTGTGTATCTTCGAAATATTCTTCCCCGCCTTTCGGATGAGTTCTTACATCCATATAGAATGACTCGACATAAGAGTCCTTATATCTGTCCTTGACTGCGTTCCCAATCTTTAGCGCATTTACACAACAAATCCTCGAGCAGTAAGGTTTTCCAATCTGTTCATCCCTTGACCCAATACAGTGAAGTATGGCGACCCTTGGCTTATCAGAAAGATGCAACTTGTCAATATTTTGTTCAAAATCAAGCGTAGTTATAATTCTTTCGTCTTCTCCATATTTAAGCTCAGGTTTTAGAAGCGGGTTAAAAGGTGAAAAGCCTATCGCTATAATTGCTCCGCCAGCCGTGATCCTTTTTTCGCCATCAGGTGTTTCAAGCATCACATCATAATTTCCAAAAAACCCCTCAAAATTAGTAATCTTTGTTGACGTGAATATCTCGACATTTTTTCTTTCTACAAGCTCATTAACCATTTCCTCGACTATATCGTTGCCGTTCTTTTCTGAAGGCCAAATATTTTTCAAGGTTCTTACATGACCACCGAGTTTGGAGTCCTTTTCAACGAGATATACATACATGCCCATTTTTGACAGAAAAAGGGCTGCACTTAAGCCTGACACTCCACCGCCGATAATAAGCGCAGATTTTTTTACATCAACAACCTTTTCTTCAAGGGGAACATGATGCGCTGCAGAGTATAGCCCCGCGAGGATGAGTCTCTTTGCCTTTTCTGTATTTTTATCAATATCATCGCCAACCCAAGAACAATGCTCTCTGATGCTGACCCTTCTTAAAAGAAATGGGTTGAGATTCGATTTTTTCAGAACATCCTTAAACATTTCTCCATGGAGCGAAGGCGCACATGATGCAATGATTACCCGGTCAAGACCTTCTTTAATAATCTTGTCTTTAATCAAATCCTGGCCAGGCTCTGAACAAACAAAAACATAATCCTCGGATACAGACACGCCTGGATATTTTTTAAAGAATTCGCTCAATTTTTTAACATCTACCGTATGCTTTATGTTGTGACCACAATGACAGATAAATATTCCTGTTTTCATATTAAAACATGTCCTTTAGCCTTGAAACATTACACATAATTCGCTTTTGTTTCATGTGCTGCCCACAACCAGCAATTCTTCATTTCCAGACACAATGTATTCCAGACACCTCGCCGCTGCTTCGCCTCCCGATGCAACTGTATCAGGTATGTCCCTCGGTCCAGATGCCATGCCGCAAACAAATATACCATCGACATTCGTGCGTGACGGACTAATCGAATCAGCCTTGATAAAACCGTATTCATCTATTTCTAACGACATGATTTGTCTGAGTTCTTCGATACTTTTTGCAGGTCTAACCCCTGTAGCAAGAACCACGACATCCACTTCTATCTCGAGCATTTCACCGCTTAACATATCTTCTACGCGCACTAGAAGCCCATTTTCGGTTTTAGATATTTCACCCGGTACACCTCTAATATAAATGGTACCGCTTTCTTGTGTATTCTTGTAAAACTCTTCATAGCCCTTGCCATATGCCCTTACATCTATATATGATACATAAATCTCAGCGTCTTTAATCCTGTCTCTAACGATACTCGCATGTTTTGCCGTGTACATGCAGCAAACCCTTGAACAGAAACGTGCATTGCTTTGTCTGTCCCTCGAACCAACACACTGTATGAAATAAAATCGTTTTGGAACCTTGCCGTTTAAGAGGATGTCCCCACCTGTCGGACCAGTAACAGAACAGATACGTTCAAATTCTATGCCAGTTATGACACCATCTAAAATGCCATAGCCATATTCTCTTTTTTCCGTTGGATCGTAGAGGTCAAAACCTGGAGCCAGAATAATTCCATCGAACAATTCAGTTAACAATTCGTCTTGCATATGATGGTCAATTGCCTTTACTTCGCATATCCTTTCGCATTCTCCACATTGTATGCATCCCTCGATTTTACCGGCAAGACATCGTGATGCTTCTGCACGTGCTTCTTCTGTGCTGTATCCTATGGTTACCTCATTGAAATTCTTGATTCTTTCTTCGACGGAAGCTTCGGGCATTTTTATGCGATTTGAACAGGAAAATCTTGTGGAAAGGTTAGCCACTTCTGAATCAGTAAGTTTTTCTGGTTTCTTTCCTGTATGTATCTCGTCTATCTGTTCACCCTTGAGAAAACAGTTTATGTATTTGGCAGCCCTATAACCAGCAGCAATTGCATCTACAACATATGCTGGCCCTGTTGAAACATCGCCACCTGCAAAAATACCTTCAATATTTGTCGAATTGGTGAGGGGGTCAACCTCAATGGTGCCATTTTTCTTAAATGCCAGACCAATTCCTTCAGCAAAAGAGGTTTGAAGTGTCTGGCCTAATGCCTTGATTACCATGTCAACTGATACAGTAAATTCAGAATCTTTGATGGGAATTGGACGTCTGCGACCGCTTGAATCGGGCTCTCCAAGCTCAATACTAATACACTCCATATGCGAAAGGTGTCCGTTTTCACCGTAAAAACGTACCGGCGTGGTGAGGAATTTTATCTCTATCCCTTCATGAAGAAGCGCTTCAACCTCTTCGTCAGCAGCAGGCATTTCATCACGCGTTCTTCGGTAGATAAGCGTTACATTTTTGCTGCCAAGACGTTTTACGGTTCTTGCACAGTCAATGGCTGTATTTCCTCCACCTATTACCGCAACATTTTTGCTCGGTGTTATCTTTTTACCGCGGTTCACATCCTGCAAAAACCCAATCCCGTCAATTGCGCCCTGGAGTTCTTCTCCGTCTACACCAAGGGGTAATCCTTTTGGGGCGCCTGTTCCTATAAAGACGGCATCGAAATCTTCCCTAATATTTTCGAGCTTAATATCTTTGCCTATTTCAATATTGCATCTAATTTCAATGCCAAGCTTTATTATATAATTGATCTCTTTTTTTAATTCTTCCTTAGGAAGCCTGTACTCAGGTATTGCATAACGCAGCATACCTCCTGGCTCAGGAAGTGCTTCAAAAACGGTTACATCATGGCCTTCCAAAGAAAGATTATAGGCACATGCAAGACCTGCGGGCCCGGCGCCTACTACTGCAACCTTTTTACCTGTCTTGGTAATATTTGGAACTTCAAGCAAATCAATATCGAATTGGTCGACAGCAAAACGTTTAAGGTCACGAATGGCAAGAGGGTCATCGAGCTGACCTCTGTTACATACCGTTTCACAGGGGGCATAGCAAACCCTGCCACATACGGAAGGAAAAGGGTTTGTTGCCCTTATGAGCATATAAGCCTCTTTGAACCTTCCCTCGCTGATGTGTTTGAGGTACCCGGGAACATTTGTATTTATCGGACATGCATCGATACATGCGGCTTTACAGGGTCGCTCTTCGCGTTTGTCAATACTTGCCTTGTTGGGAATCGCCTGCGGAAAAGGGATGTAAATCGCCTTTCTTGAACCTATACCCATGTTGAACTCGCTTTTCATGACAACCGGACAAACTGAAGAGCAGTTTCCGCATGCTGTGCATTTCTTTGTGTCAATGTATCTCGCCTTTTTTAGAATTGTAACCTGAAACTTCTGGCTTATCTTCTCTACGGCAATTAGTTTCCCCCAAGTGAGCAATTCGATGTTATGGTCGAGTGAAACCTCGACCATTTTTGGAGAAAGGGTGCAGGTAGAACAATCGAGAGTAGGAAATGTTTTGTCGAGTTGTATCATTCTGCCGCCGATGGACGGGCCTTCTTCAAGCATTGTCACACTTACTCCGCATGACGCAAGCTCAAGGGCAGCCGTTATACCTCCTATTCCACCACCAACAACAAGTACCTTATTCATAACAATCCTTTATAGATGCAGATCCTCTAACCTTCTTTCAGCATCTCTTTCAGTTTGTCTCTCACCTTGTGCATATCGCCTATAATGCCATAATGTGCATATTGAAAAATAGGGGCTTCGGGGTCTTTGTTGACGGCAATGATACAGTCTGAATCCTTCATCCCCGCGATGTGCTGGAAAGCACCGCTGATGCCCATTGCAAGATATACCTTTGGCTTCACTGTTTTTCCTGATGTACCCACCTGGTGTGTTTTGGGCAACCACAATTTGTCAATGACAGGCCTTGAGCCTGATATAACTGCCTTTAAAAGTTTTGCAAGTTCTTCATACTCAGCAACCTCTTCGTTGTTGCCAGTCCCCCTTCCGATAGATAGGAGGAATTCTGCTTTAGTTATATCGATGCCTGATTTCTCCTCTTCCACAAACTCCATAAAAGTCCGTGTGGTATTTGTCTCCACATCTTCAACGATTTCCAAAGATGGATTAGCATTTCTATCACAAAGATTTTCCTTAAAACTGCCGCTTCGAACAGTAATGATGAAGGTGCCCTCTCCGGATGGTTTAAATTCGCCGAATATCTTGTCTGAATAATAACTCTTAGAAAACGTTCCCCGTTCTTTGTCATAGGCGCTAACATCTGTGATAATAGGCACATTAAAATATCCTGCAGCATAGGAAGCCAATTCTGTCCCTGAAGCGGAGTTTGTGAAGACCATTAAGTATGGCTTTCCATGCGATGCCATAATCTTTTCAAGGATATTGACCATGACTACAGGGTTTAAAAACATCGATTCTTCAACTTTTACCTTAATTATGCCGTTTAAATACTGTTCGTTTACATTATAGTCACCAAAAGGAATCAGAAGAAACGCATCTTTCCCCATAAGGGAGCATAATCCGATGGAATCCATGTTTCTCTCTTCAAAAATATTGCGTCTTGTTTCTGCCACAACGAGTGCATAGCTCATTGGTACACCCCCTTTTCTTTCAGTATATTCAATAACTCTTTACATGCATTCTCCAGATCTGGGCTCAAAAGTGTTGCGCCTTCCTTTTTCAGCGGATATACCCATCTGGTAAGCTCAATCATGTTCTCAACATTTTCCTGGTAATCAGATGCTTTAAGAACCTTTCTTTCCACTTTGGATGCCTTCCGTATTCCCATAATGGAGACATATCTTGGCTCGTTAATGCCTGTCTGGATTGACATTACACAGGGCAAAGAAATTTTTATACGCTCCTGTAGACCCCCTTCAAGTTCTCTTCTTACAATTGCATATCCATTTTCAATATTATCGATTCCAATAACCATAGATACAAAGGGAATCCTCAACTTTGCTGCAAGGATGCCACCAACAGCAGCAAACTGGTCATCTTCAGATTGTACACCTGTAAAGATTGCGTCAAAAGGCAAGCCTTCCTTTTTCAAGAAATTATAGATCAATGTCGATCTTGCATTGGGATCGTGGAGGATATTTTCGGTTTCAATTAGAAAACCATCCTTTGCCCCCATGGCTATTGCCCTTCTTAACACCTCATCGGATTCGGAATCACCAATGGATACTGCTGTCACAGTACCGCCTATTTTTTCTACAATCCGTACGGCCTCTTCAACCGAATAGTTGTCCCAGTCATTCACCTTGAAAGGCACTTTAGATAGATCGATTTTATTTCCATCATCAATAATCCGCAGTTCTTCCTCTTGTGTTGCGGGAACCCTTTTGGTAAAAACGAGTAAATTCATTTTATAATACCTCCATGAGTATCTCTGATATTTCTTTTACTTCAAGCCCTTTCTCGATTGCCGGTTCTTCAAGGGTCATAACGCAAAACGGGCAGCTTGTCGCAATGATTTCAGCCCCTATTTCTTTTGCCTCCGATACCCTTACCTCAGCATTTCTACGATAGGAGGTCTCCACTTCAAAAAACATCCTACCCCCTCCTCCTTCACAGCACATCGAATTTTCTCTTGACCTTGAAAACTCCAAAAGCTCAAGCCCATCTATTGAGTTGAGTATATCCCTTGGCTCATCGAATATACCATTTTGTTTTCCGAGGAAACAAGGGTCGTGATATATGATCTTTTTATTGTAATTCGTCTTGGGCAAGATAGTGCCATCTCTCATAATTGGCGCTATAAGTTCCGTGTAATGGTATATCTTGATGCCGAGGTCGCCGTATTCTTTTTTCAACGCATTCATGCAGTGAGGTGAGAGTGCAATAATTTCTTTTATACCATACTCTTCGAAAGTAGCTTTATTTTCTTCCTGAAGCTCCTCAAACAGGCCAACCTCCCCTATCCTTCTAATCTCATTGCCGCAACATGCCTCTTCTTCACCGAGAACCCCAAACTCTATCCCACACATCTTCAATATTTTTGATATATTCTGGGGAATGACCATACACCTCGGATCGTAAGCCTGAATACAACATGTAAAAAGCAGTCTTTTGGATGATGTTTCGCTTACGTGTGGAACTCCAATATCAGGCTTTTCAAACCATGCCCCTCGTTTTGCCCTTGAACGACCCCAGGGGTTCTTCTGCACAAATGTATTTTCAAGGGCTTTCTGAAGAGCCGGCGGAATTTCTCCATCTTCAACCAAAGCAGACCTCATCTCAATAATCACTTCAGAAGGTTTTACATCCCTTGGACACCGTATGGTACAGGCTCCGCATGATGTACAGTACCAAGGTAATGACTCATCGATAATGTTTTTGAATTGTCTTTTTCGCATAAGCATACGAATATTAAAGGGTGTTATGCCTGCTTCAGGGCAACTTCCGGTACATTTTCCACATTGCATACATGCCAATACCCTACTTCGTATATCCATACTCTTTTACCTCTTTTATTTGCACTGAGCAGAAAAAATGCAATTTATATACCAATAAAACATATTGAAAAATAACAAGGATTTCAATTTTAAAGAATAGGAATCCTGTGCATTATTCTCACTATATGTATATTTTCGAAACATTTGCCTCTTTTTAATACACATATCCTGCCTTTGATATAGACATGTTTCCAACTGATACGGTTTTAAAAAACCTTCTTTAAAAACTTATTGGCAATTATTGTCTTTTCAACCTCTTTCGAGCCTTCATATATTTCAACTATTTTAGCATCCCTATAAAATCTCTGGATGTCATATTCTGCAATATACCCGTAGCCCCCGTGAAGCTGAAGGGCTTCGTTCACAACATAAACAGCTATTTCACCAGCATACCATTTAGCCATCGAAACCAGTGCAGGGTCAAGCTTGCCATTGTCAAGTAGATACGCGGACCTCCAGTAAAGGCATCTCGCTGCCTCAATCCTTGTTGCCATCTCTGCAATTTTGAATTGTACACCCTGGAGTCTGGAAAGATATCCGCCGAAGGCCTTCCTTTTTTTAACGTGTGATATAGCCATTTCAAGGGCTCCCTGTGCTATGCCGACTCCTTCTGCCGCCACATGGTTGCGGGTCTTGTTGAAAAAATCCATCAATTGATAGAAACCGCGCTTTTCCTGCCCGACAAGGTTTTTGACCGGCACCTCGACATTACTGAAGCTGACCTCTGCAGTGTTTGATGCCCTTATTCCCAGCTTGCCATGGATTTTTACTGCCTCGAATCCTGGAGAGTCTGTTTTGACAAGAATTACACTACATCTCTTATGGACATTGCTTTCTTCAGGGTTTGTTACTGCATAAACAAGAAGATAATCTGCAATACATCCGTTGGTTACGAACATCTTTGTGCCATTGATTATGTATCTATCACCTCTTTTTTCCGCTTTTGTTTTAACCAAACTTACATCACTGCCTGCGTCAGGTTCTGTTATGGCCGTTCCGATGATTATCTCACCAGAGGGAATTCTTGGCAGAATGTCATTTTTCTGTGACTCCGATCCAAACGCTTGAATCATTTCAGAGCCAAAACTACATGAAACAAGCGCCTGTCCACAACCAGGGTCTACACGCCAAAATTCTTCTGTTATTATACAATGTTCAAGAAAACCAAGCCCTGCACCTCCGAACCCTTCTTCTAAAAAAACCCCAATAAAACCGTTTTCACAAGCGCGTTTCCAGATAGAAAGATCGAACTCCTCTTTCTCATCAAATTCTTTTGCCCTATCCCTGAACTCCTTCTCTGCAAACTCTCGTGCAGCCTTTGCTATGTCTTTTTGTTCTGTTGTAAGCTCCATTCAAAAAACCTCCTGAAATATCATCATGATGTTCGTTGTACATTTTTTCAGAATAAAAGTTTTACATTGTTGATTTGGATTGCAAATGTAATGCCAACCATTAGAAATTAAGTCTATCTATAAAAACGATATATATTAATGGTTTTTAAACGGATTACACGATAATGACATTTAACGATGACTCCGATAAATAACACAATTGTTTCCAAAAGAATCACTTAAGGTCATTTTCAATCACTTGATAGAGTTTTTTTCGGCTAATACCGAGGAGTCTGGCAGCCTTGCTTTTATTGCCATCAGCTAATTTTAATACCTTTTCGATGTGTTCTTTTTCCATTACATCCAATCTTAGCTTATTTTGGTTTAAGGTTTGATTTTTAAACTCTGGGATAACCGCTTTTGTGTGGGTTATATCATAGGGAAGATCGTCCGCTATAATCTCTTCTCTGTCGGCGGATACAAGAACAGCCCGCTCAAGTGCATTGGCGAGTTCCCTGACATTACCGTGCCAACTATGGTTAACGAGGATATCTATGGCATGTTTTGATATTATTTTTCTTTTTCCACCTAATGTGAATTTTTCAATAAAATAATTTGCGATTAATGGTATATCATCTTTTCTTTCAACAAGCGGGGGTATCTTAATTATGAATGTATTGAGCCTATAAAAAAGGTCTTTACGAAATCTGTTTGTTTCGATCTCTTTTTCAATATTCTTGTTGGTTGCAAAAATAAAACGAACATCAACCTTAATTTCCTTAGTGTCTCCAAGCTTTCTGAAAACAGAGTTTTCAAGGACACGCAAAAGTTTTGCCTGTATAGTAGTACCCATATCTCCAACTTCATCAACGAAAAATGTGCCTTTATTAGCAATTTCAATAAGTCCCAGTTTATCTGTCTGTGCCCCGGTAAACGCACCCTTTTTATAGCCAAACAATTCGCTTTCGAGAATACTCTCCTGCAGACAACTCGCATTTATAGTTACGAATGGATTTGCAGAGCGATGAGAAAGGGTATGAATCTGTCTTGCAACCACTTCCTTTCCTGTACCTGTTTCACCTAAAAGCAGTACGGGTGCATTAGAATTACTGACCAGCGAAATAAATTTTTTTATCTCCTTCATCTCTTTGCTCTCGCCAATGAACCTATCTCGTATTTCAATGCGATGGATGTGTTCTTCAAGCACAATGTTCTTTTCCTTCAATTGCTTTTTTTCATATGCCTTGAGTATTACATTGTGCAACTCAACAAGCCTACATGGTTTTGTCAAATAATCATAGGCACCGAGTTTCATGGATTTGATAGCAGTATCTACTGAGGCATGACCTGTGAGCATAATAACTTCTGCTGTAGGCTGCATTTCTTTTAATTTGCCGAGCAGATCAACACCGTTAATATCGGGAAGTCTTATGTCGAAAAGCCCGATGTCGATGGATTCGTTCTTGATGATGTTTATTGCATCCTTGCCGTTTAGTGCAACGAGTACTTCCATGCCCTCCTTTGAAAGCTTTTTTCGGAACGCATCTATTAATTGGTATTCATCGTCTACAATAAGTATGCGTATCATAATGTTCTATCCATTCACCTTGAAATCCGAAGAAACTGGAAGATTTATAACAAAAAGAGTTCCCATTCCCAGTTCACTCTTCACCTCTATTTTGGCACCCATTCTTTTGAGAAATTCGTAACACAAAGTCAGACCCAGACCTATACCTTTGCCCGTAGCCTTTGTCGAAAAAAAGGGTTCAAAAATCTTATCCAACATTTCGTTGTGAATGCCAACGCCATTATCTTCGATCTCAACCCTGACAAAATCGTCCGAAATGCAGGCAGCTATCCTTATTGTTGGAGATTCTCTTTTTTCGAGAGCATCGGTTGCATTACGCAGAATATTTAAAAAACATTGCCTCAAGGCATTCATATCACCCTTTACATGCGGCAGATTTTTTCCAATATGTTTTTTAAGGCGTATCTTCTTTTTTTTAAGGTTTAGTGTTCCGATAAGTTCATCAAGCAATGCCGGCAGATTTATTGCCTTTACCTCAAAATCCTCTTTTTTTGTTATATCGATCATGTCCTGTATGATATTCTTACATCGATATGCCTGTTCTTCAATAACTTCGATGTATTCACGGAGTTCGTTTATCTCTTCACTATCAATATTTTGTGTCTTCATGTTTTGGAACAATTCACATGCAAGCTCCGAGTTTGCTGAAATCGCTGCAAGCGGGTTGTTAAGTTCATGTGCAACCCCTGTCATAAGCCTGCCTATGACCGATGTCTTTGCATCTTGAATAGACTGAATCCTTGCCATTACCTTTTCGCTCGTATCCTCTATGATACATAGTAGTCCTTCAACCTTTCCATCTTTCGTTTTTAGCGGTACACCCCTGAAGTGAATATAATGCCCTCTGTCACCCCTGTACGTTGTAAATGGAAAGTCCCATAGCTCAAAGGGTTCACCTTCTAACCCTTTTTTTATACAATCGGCTAAACCGCATCTTATTGTATATGGGTTTTCAATCCAGTTGAAACCCAAAAGCTTGTCCTCAGCCTCAGTGCCCAAACCTGAAAGCTTTGCCAGGGCTGGGTTTACACTGATAAACTTGCCAGTTCTGTCAATGGTAAATATGGCAACAGGGGCATTATTGATTATGGCAGTATTAAAGTCATTGAGATTCCTTAAATCTTCCTCAGCCTTTTTGTAGTTGGTGATATCCTGAACGGTTTCAATAATAAGCGTATCGCTGTTGCTTTCTGTTTTTTTGAAAAGTGTTGCTGTAACGAAATAATATTTTGTTTTACCGTTATATTCGGCTTTTATTTCTGTATGTTCTGTTTTCCCTGTTTTCAATGCCTTTATTACGGGACAATGTATGCATGGGTTGTCACGTTTAAATACTTCTTTGAAGCAATAAATATTTTCATGGTTTAGATTTATGTTTCTAAACCAATGGGATGCCCTTTTATTTGCCCATAAGACTTTTCTTTTTTCGTTGAGCATATAAATACGCATTGGCAAAAGATCAAGCACCGATCTAATTGTGTCGAAATCAATATTATGTTCAAACTTCATATTAAACCATACACGCTGAATGCCGAATTTTAACACAAGATAGTCGTTTTATAAACACATAAGCAACGATAAAGAGAAGGATTCAGAAAGGCGAAGGGGTCGAGGGGTCAAGGATTCAAGGGGTCGAGTGGAGAAAGACAGAGGTCAGAAGTCAGAAGACAGAAGTCAGAAGACAGAGAGTTGGAAAAAGCAGAGGGCAGAAGGAAGAAGACAGAGGGAAGAAGGAAGAAGACAGAAGGCTGGAGGGTTAGAGGTTTAGCTAAACATCCACACTTCCAAACATCTAACCCTCTAAAAATACACATCTAACCTTCTAAAAAAAAGGGTTCAAGGGGTGAAAGGCAGTTGTTTCTCGCAGAGCACGCAGAGAACGCTGAGTTATAATATCTTCATCAGAACAGGAGAAAGATTTGTTCTGATGAAACAACTCACCCTACGGGTAAAAAGGCAGAGGAGAAGCATAAAAATCAATAGTTTCCTGCCGAGCCAGATATTCAAACTTTAGAAATGATAGCCTCCTTTGTGCTATAATAAAACAATGTCTTGCATGAAGAGAAAACGTTTTATTATTGTTTCGATGATTATCGTTATATTTTTTGTCGGTCTGGTTCTTTATCTCCGTACCCCAGTGTTTTATAGACATATAGCATATATACTTTCATACAAATATGGGTTTGTAATACATGCAGATGATGTTAGTTATGCACCTTTTTTAAAGGCAAATATATCGAATTTGCAAATATCACAAGGTGATAAAAACGGTTTTCTCTTTTCAAGCGCAAAAGTAAATCTTGAAAGTAAACCTTCTATGGCAATAAAGGGTGAAATAGAAAGGTTTACTTTGAAAGAACCTAAAATCCAGATACGCATTGGTGATAAAAAATCAACACAGACTGATCTATCGTTTATAAAGAAAATCCCGCCTGTTCACACACTTTCTATACAGAAAGGTCAATTCAAACTAATCTTTGGTGAAGAACCATATGAATTATTTTTTAGAAATATCGACCTTGATGTGCAGGGTTTCTCTCCAGAAAAGGGCGGCAGGATTACTTTCAACGGACTTGTTGATATAACCTCCAATGGACAGGCAAAAGATTTGTCAGGGCATGGAAGGTGTAGTGGGTCGATGAGTCTTACGGGTCTTTTACCTGAATTGATAGGTACAGGAACGCTTGATATACATTTGAATTCAGGCGTTTTTAAATCAGTATCTCTTGCAAATACAAGTTTGCATCTTTTGGTTTCATTTAAAAAAGAACAAATCGATGTTTCAAGAATCATAATATCATCGGATTCGCTGATTTTTGATAATTCAAAAAATAGGTCGCTTATTAAAAGACCTTACCTGAAAACACATATGAAATATGATGTCAAAAGCAAAAATGTTGCGTTTGAGTCAATTGAACTGGAAATACCATCGTTTGGCAACTTAAAAGGAAATTGCTACGGCAAAATGAAGGATGAATTTCCATGGAAGGCTGCTGTTTATGCATCAGATATCAATTTTTCTACACTTTATTCATATTTAAAGCCTTTTATAGAAAAACCTGGTGACAATGGATGGTCAATACATGGAAAAGGTGCAATAAAAAGTGAAATGGAAGGCACTTTCAAAGGCAATGAATCCACGGTGTCGGGCAACGCAACACTGAACTTTGAAAGCGGTGGATTCAGTTCATCGGATGGTAGAAATGCTGCACAGGGGATTGAAGGCACACTGGTGCTGAAATTCAGCATTCCACGTGGTGATAAAAAGACAAGCGTCCACATATATTCAGAACTTTCCTCAGGTGAGTATCTGTTTGGTAAATATTACAAAGACCTACGAAAAGAAATGAAAAAAATATCATTTGACACAGATTTGACTTTAATTGATGAAAATAGATTTGACTTTAAAGGGAGCCTGAATTTTTTTGATACAGGCACCTATTCTTATTCGGGTAAAATTGACAAAAAAGAATGGAGGTTATCGTTTTCAACAAATGATGTTTATCCTGATAAGATTATGTCTATTGCACTCTATGACTATCTCGGTGAAATGTCCCCTTCTCTTTTGAATTTACGCATGCAAGGGAAGATCGCATCTGAAGGAAAGATAGTTGGCAGAGACGAAGGGTATTCAATACATGGAAATGCCTTGTTTGACGATGTGTCTGTCTATGTTCCGGGAAAATCATTCTCTGCAGAAAATATTTCAATGAATATGCCTTTTGACTTGCACTATCCTTCAAAGCTAAAACCTGGGATAAGGTCAAAAAACGGGTTTTTGCGCATAGGAATGCTTGAAATGGATACCATAAAGATTCATGGATTGACAATCCCTTTTCTTGTTACCGCTAATAATATACTGATTCCGGGCATGTTCGAGTTTCCTTTTTATGGAGGAAAAATTAAAATTATTGAATGTAAGGGCGAGGATGTGGTCGTCCCATCAAGAAAATTCAATTTTGCTGCCAAAATTGAGGGTGTTGATATAAGCTCTTTGCTCGAAGAGGTCACGGGATTGCAGTTGCCAGGAAATATAGAGGCACAATTTCCACTTATCGGTTATGAGGATGGTAAATGGATAACAAAAGGCATTACTACAATAAACGCCTTTGGGGGTGATATTGAGATAGAGAACGTTGAGATAAATAAACCTTTTTCCCATGAACGTGTCATAAAAGGTGATATACTATTCAAAGACATTGATCTTGGAAAAATCACCGAAACTATAAAGATAGGCAAAATCAAGGGCATTGTTAACGGTTTTATAAAGAACCTTGAAATAGCATATGGTCAACCTTCACGTTTCTTATTTGAAATTGATTCTGTTAAAAAAAGTGGTACCGAACAGAAGATAAGCGTTGATGCAATTGATAATATATCCATAATCGGTACGGGTTCGGGTGCGGTTGGATCGATCCTGAGAAGTGGTATAAACCGCTTTTTTAAGGAATATCCTTATAGTCGCATAGGCATAAAATGTTACCTTGAAAATGATAAGTTTCATCTAAGAGGAAAGATTTATGAGAATGGCAATGAATATTTTATACGTCGCGCGTTTTTGAGGGGCATCGATGTAATAAACAGGGATCCTAACAATGTGATAAGTTTTGATGACATGCAAGAAAGGATTAAGAGGATTTTTAAAAAGAATACAGGAGAACCTACTGTATCAACAAGTATGTTGAAAAATTAAGAAAAAGGCAAAAACAGGTACAAATTGCTAAATAGTAAAAATGGATATCGGATACCTAATGTATACAACAGATTGATAGTGCATATTGCATTGAATATAATGATATCAAAACAAAAAATGGAGGATTTCAATGTTAAAAAGAATCAGACACTTAACCCTATCTGTAATCATCTTTGCAGCAGCATGTGTGACTATTAATGTCTATTTTCCTGCTGCGGCGATACAAAACGCAGCCGACAAGATTGCAGATGAAGTTACAAACCCTAAAGAACAGAAACAAGAAAAAAAGCAGGATATAAAAAGCCAAATTTTTGAAAAACTAAGAGACGTTTTGTCTGTTCCTAAAGAGGCATGCGCCCAGGAAATCGATGTATCAACTCCTGCTATCCGTAATATAAGAAAATCAATGCGGGAAAATTTTCAACAGTTGAGACCTTTTTATGTCCGCGGGAGTGTTGGAGAGAACAACAAAGGGTTTGTTGAAATACGCGACACTTCAAGTTTGAACCTCAAAGAAAAAGCGGATGTTACAAGACTCGTTGAGCAGATAAACAAAGACCGTACATCACTCTATGCAGAGATTGTAAGGACAAACAAACTCGAAAGCAGTTCATTGCAAAAGGTTCAGGGTATCTTCGCCAACAGTTGGCGCAAGAAATCACAACCCGGATGGTGGATTCAGAATGATGACGGAGATTGGGAGAAAAAATAGCTCATACCAGCATAAAACTCATAGTTCGTTCATATGATGGATCATTTTTTAAGGGTTCGTGGGAACCTGTCAAAATCCATACGAACCCTTAGATACCTGAATCTATTATCGTTTTTGCAGATGCTATTCTAATTGAGCAATTTGAGCCTTTGCAAGGGCTATCTTTGCCTCAGCCAATCTTTTGTAATAATCTTTTACCTTCTTTGCATTGCCAGCAACAATGGCTTTTGTCAGGTCACCCTCGAGTTCGGCAACCTCAAGGAGTCTGTAATAGTCAAGAGATTCCTTCATGTGTGCCAAAACTATCATGCCTGTTATAATTGGATGATTATTCGTTACATTTGCATCCTTAAACCTGATGCCATGTTCCAGTTCAACCTCAAGCCCTATTAGAAACTGATCTGGATCAATATCCATATTTTCAGTATTTACAAGGTTAAGCAATATTTCAGCTTCCTTCGGAAGTATCTTTGCCTCTTTCAATTTTGTCCAATCTCTTATCTTTAATTCTTTACATACTTTACTTACCTCTGCTTTCGAAATATAATCAGGCAATTTCATTACAACCTCCTATAATTGATAAAAAAATAGAACATGTTTTGATTTTATCATATCTTGTATTTTTCGCAAATATTTTAAGGTCATTTCGTTGACACACATAATTTTTAAGTGATATAAAATGCGATGTCCTTTTCAAGGACAATCCCTATTAATATATTAGCAAGGAAGCAATTATGTTAAGAAAAAGACCATCGTTATCGCAGGTAATAATGTTTGGAATAACAGTTGGAGTAGCCGTAGTTGTTGTTGGATATTTTGCAATGTATTTTCAGCGGAATAAATCCCTTGAAGCTTCAAAAAAAGGGATATTTCCGAAAATGCCAGCAGTTGAGAACATTCAAAAATATACCACCGACAAAGATGGCGAGTACTATTTTAGTATTAATTATACTGCGAAAAAAACCTCTGAAGAAAATATCATTGTTTGGAGTAGGCTTGTGTACTCGCAGGATGGGTTAAATTCATATATTAGAAAACGTAAGCATAATGGGCTTTTTACAGAGGGCATTGAACAGCTTGAACAGAGAAATGTTCTTTATGAATTCAAATGCACTAAAGATAAACCAGAATATACTATCCATGAGATTTACGAGGTCGGCAAAGACGGCAAAACACTCGATTACGGAAAAACCGACAAAGACAGGGAATGGGGATATGTCCCTCCAGGCTCACATTTAGAATCTCTTTCCAAGGTAATTTGTGCAAAAAAATAATTTTCAGATAAATGCAGAGACCTTTTATTTCAAGAATCCCTTTCCCATGCGTGGTCGTGTGATGTGGGGTTGACTCCTCTATCGTTTGTCAGCAACTCTTCCTGAATTGCTATCTGTTCACGGACATTAAAGATATATAAATCCTGGTCGTGCCGATGTGCTGCAAGTTTTGATAAAGCTGCTTCGTCATATTTGACAAAATTCTGTCCTGCTCTGGTAGCGCTATATCTTCGAAAACCCAGTTTCACCAGAACATCAACTCCTATGCGTACTGACGTCTCCAGAGATTCACGATAAATATTTTGTACACCGGCATCAATCAGCTCGTAGGCATCTATCCTGTTTCTTGCCCTTACCATAATCGAAAGATTAGGAAAATGTTCCCTTGTCTTTTTTATCAAGTCCATATTGATTTCAGGGGAATCGATAGCGGCAATAAGTATTTTTGCATGTTCTGCGCCTGCTGATTTCAAAATATCTGTACGTGTTGCATCTCCGTAAAACACCTTAAACCCCATTTTTCTCAAAAGGTCGACCCTATCTGAATCATTATCAAGTATCGTAGTGTTTACACCGTTTGCACGAAGAAATCTACCTATAGTGCTTCCGAAATGACCAAATCCCGCAATAATAACAGGATATTCTCCTCTGATATCCTCTGCTTCCTTTTCTACAACGGATTCCTTTGTACCAAAATTCGGTAGAACAAACCTTTCATTCAGAAGAATAAGCAATGGGGTTATAGTCATACTTATAGCTGTAACCCCCATCATTACATCTGTCCAGTAGTCGGACAAAATGCCGAGTTTTGAGATAAACGCAAAAAGTACGAATGCAAACTCGCCCACCTGACTGAGACTAAGGGTAAATATTGCATTCTGGTTAAAACTAAGACGCGCCATCCGTCCAACTATATTTAGCACAAAGGCTTTGACGATTATTACGCCTGAAACAAACACTATCACTAACAAAGGATTGTCGATGATGAGTCTGAAATTTATGGATGCACCCACGGCAATAAAAAATAAACCCAGTAAAACACCCTTGAATGGTTCTATATCGCTCTCTAATTCATGGCGGAATTCTGAATTTGCAAGAACAACCCCTGCGAGAAATGTTCCGAGAGCCGGACTCAATCCTGCCATTGTCATGAGGTCAGCGGTAGCAATTACAATAAAAAGCGCTGCCGCTGTAAAAAGCTCCCTTAGACGGATACTCGCTACAAATCTCAGAAAAGGTACAATTAAAAAACGTCCCCCCAAAATAACAACCACTACAGAACCAAGCAGGGTTAACGTCTGTCTCCATCCTGGTAGCCCACCAATAAATGTTGCACTGTTATCCGAATGAATTTGTAACGAAGAACCTATAATCAGAGGAAGAAGCGCTAATATCGGTATTACAGAGATATCTTGAAACAAGAGAACCGCAAAAGAACTCTTTCCTGATTCTGCCTTGGCAAGACCTTTTTCCTTAAGTGTCTGTAAAACAATAGCCGTAGAGGACATTGATAGTGCAAGGCCGCTTGCCAATGCTGCCTGCCATGAAAAACCTGCTGCAATTAGAGCAACAAAGAATATTAAAGTTGTACCGCCTAATTGTAAGGCACCAGTACCTACAATCAATTTTCGCATACGCCATAGATTTGTCGGTTCAAGCTCAAGGCCAATTAAAAAAAGCATCATGACAACACCAAATTCTGCAAAATGCATTATATCTTTGCCTTCCTCTCCGACAAAGCCGAGAAAGAATGGGCCGATTATAATGCCGCCCAACAGATATCCAAGAACGGATCCCATCCCAAGTTTTTTTGCTATAGGAACAAAGATAATCGCAGTAGCGAGATAGATCAATGCGTCATGAAGAAAGCCTGCGTTCACCTAACTAATTACCCCATTATTTGTATTTGACAAAAGCCAATCGTTTAGGTACTCATGCCTGCATATTTCGTTGAGATTATATGTTCCCTGCGACAATCTTTCACATAATAAACGATAGAGTCCCCCATAGTTTTTAAGCTCTTTATCTGTCAAAAGATGCGTGCCGTGTACTACGAAGGGTGGAAGATAAATCATTTTACAAAAAAGTGCAGTTTGTTCAAAAGGTGCGAGAAACTCCCTTACCGTAAAGCCATTATGTCCCCCGTGCACATATGTATCCCTTGTACCACCAGCAGTCAATGCATTGAAAACAAGTTTGTCTTTAAGGTTATCTCCTCCATAGCCGTGTGCCCAGCCAAATTCAAGAACAAGATCAACCCATTGCTTGAACAATGCCGGAACCCCATACATATAAAAAGGGTGATGCCAAACAATAATTTTATGTTCAATCAATAGCGATTTTTCGAGTTCTGTATCAATATTAAAGTCAGGGTATTCTTCATATAGGTCATGGATTGTCACCTGAGCCATATCATCAATGCTACCAAGTAACACCTTGTTTGCCCTTGATTTTTCAAAACGAGGATGCGAGAAAATTATTAGAATGTTTTCCATAAAACGACCTTTTATTACAAAGCAATAAATGAGAACAATTTAGAAGTATCATTTTCATTATTTTAACATACAAGGGATTGCTAAAAAACAGAATTTTATGCTACATTTTTTGCCTTCTTTCTGATATGCTTTAACTCGGTGCGCCCATAGCTCAATTGGACAGAGCGTTTGACTACGAATCAAAAGGCTGCAGGTTCGAGTCCTGCTGGGCGCATTTTTTGATATTTTTCAAATGCTTATCACCCTACCCTTATCTGTTTCACTCCTGATCAATCTTCCAATACCTTGCTTTAACTTGATGTGTGTTTCATAAAGATATCTTTTCCTATATTCAAACGGCAGCATCATCTTCCTCTAAATTCATTTTATGTTCATCTGCAAAGTTTTTTATACAAAATCTCGATAATGTTGCCAGATTTGATCGGATTCCATGCAGGCTCCGGTTTACCTGAATCGATATTGTTGTCCTGCGAATCCCTTACATAATAAGAAATGAGATTATACTGTTTTTCGTTACACTTTATTGCAAAATAATTGAGAACGTAACTTATCTTTTCTAATCTTTTTTCATCGTTATAGCCATTATGTTTCATGGTTTCCATGAAATGAAATCTTCCTTTCGATGAAAACACCTGTTTTATCCATACCCTTTTAGCGCCTTCACTGTCTGCGATAATGCTTGTGTTATCATAATAATATTTGTCTTCCAATGATTTAGAAGAGGCATAATACACCCATTCAGCAGCATCGGTCATTGTAATGTTAAAACATAAAATGTAAATTATAGAAAACAATATTAGTGATTTTTTCATGTTGTCCTCCATTAGATTTTATTGAAGCATTTTTGACAGTTCGTAATGATTTATCTACTTATTTGAATTTATGTTAAAAAAATTGTCAAGTTTTTCTGCCACACCTGGTCTTAATCAAGATTTTTTGCAAAAAAACATATAAGCAGCAAATAGTCAAGTATTGAGAGCTTTGCACAATGGTCAAATTGTCATTTCGACCGAAGGGAGAAATCTTTAACAAGATGTCATCATTAGGATTTCTCGTCGCTTAAGCTCTTCGAAATGATATTTTGCAAAGGTCTCGTATTAGCTTGTACCTAATGTAGTATCTATTATCTACCGTGCCAATTTACCACAAAAAAATACCCCGGAAGAACCGGGGTATAAAAGGTGTCCTTTTGGGCTTATAAGCGTCTTGCTTAAACCAATGCTTTAACTACTCTTGATGCGTTTCACTAAGAAATCGCAAAAACAAATATCACCGTAAGTCTGTTGCTTTGCAATAATATTTGTTTTTTAAAAGCCGATTTCTAACCTATCAGCATTCTCAAGGTGATAAACGCCTTGACCATTTTATTGAGCAAAATCCACTTCACATTTTAATACGGGATTGTTATCCTCCTTTTTTACAGGAGCACTCTCAACCGTATTCTTGCTTTGCCCAAAGGCGGCTATGGCACTAAATACGGTATATTACCATGTCTCGCCTAAACTCAATTGTCAAAGAACACCTTTTGATTTAAGTATAGCTCAAATATATGTTTTGTCAACCTAAAATGATACACTGTTTCATAAAAGCGAAGGGGTCGAGGATTCGAGGAGTCAGAGAAGCGAAGGGGTCGAGGATTCGAGGAGTCAGAGAAGCGAAGGGGTCGAGGATTCGAGGAGTCAAGGGTTCAAGTGGTTCTCTTGGAATATTTTTCAAAACAAAAGAGGCAAGGGGTTGAGGGGCTAAGGATTTCACAACCAGAGAAACGCAATAAACCAGAGAAACCAGAAGGCGGTTGATAGTTTATGGCTCTTTAAACTGTAAGCGGGTAATTCCCTGTAAAGCATGCATCACAAAAGCCTGTCCCTATAAGGTCTTTTAATTCATCGATCTCCAGATATTTGAAGGTATCTGCTCCAATGAGTTTCCTTAATTGATCATCGGTACGATTTACAGCCAATAGCTCCCCGGGTTTTGCCATAGCCATTCCCATAAAACAAGGAAATTTTGGTGGAGGCGCTGTCAAACGCATATGAATTTTAGTTGCCCCAGCAGCGCGCAATTTTGGGATCAAGACCATTGCGGTTGATCCACGAACCAAGATCGTATCAATCAAAAATACCTCTTTCCCTTTAACGAGTTCACTATTTATTTGAAACTTCCTTTCGGCCCTTTCAAGCCTGTCCTTTTCTTTGGAAATTATGAATATCCTGCCGATTTCTCCTACGGTACTTATCGCCACCTTGAAGGGAATTCCAGTTGCCTCGTGAAAACCTAAGGCTGCTGGGATTGCTGCTCTCGGTACGGGAACAACCATATCAGCCTTTTGAGTTTCTGATTTTGCGAGCTTTGCGCCAACTTTTTCTCGAAACTCATAAGCGCTTCTTGAAAAAACCTGACTTGCTGGTGAAGTATAATCAAGGCATTCAACAATACATGGGCGAGGATTTGGTGTAGCAAAAGGAATATTCCTTAGCTCTTCACCATCTAAAACTACCATTTGACCTGGCTCAACATCTTCTATCCAT
>Ga0116190_1000897_pt1 | contig 27749 bp, 24 predicted proteins | sample AD_JPNTR4_MetaG_FD_89808 | JGI IMG/M metagenome (GOLD analysis project Ga0116190, IMG submission 89808) | Active sludge microbial communities of municipal wastewater-treating anaerobic digesters from Japan - AD_JPNTR4_MetaG | ecosystem: Engineered > Bioreactor > Anaerobic > Digestate | place...
CCTGAGCGGCCTGAGCGCGACCACGCCGGCCGCCCACGCCGGGCAACTGGCGGTCACGGTCAACGGCGCGCCCGTCGCCGGCGAGCACTTTGGCTATGCCCGCCCCGGCGCCATCGGCAGCCGGGTCTGGCAGGATACCGACGGGAACGGGATGCAAGACCCCGGCGAACCGGGGCTTGCGGGGGTCACAGTGGCGCTGTACACCGACCCCAACGGCGACGGTGACCCGGCGGATGGTATACTGGTCGACACACAGACGACCGGCCCCGACGGCCGTTACCTCTTCACCGGCCTGCCGGATGGCAACTATGTTGTCGTGGTCACGCCGCCGAGCGGCTACACACAGACCGGCGACCCGGATGAATCGGGCCTGTGCGCAACCTGTGACCACCAAATCGCAATCACACTCGCGGGCGGCGTGAGTTTCCTGAACGCCAACTTCGGCTACCGCAACACCGCGCTCGCCGACATCTCTGGTTCCGTCTGGAACGACCTCAACCGCAATGCGCGGGACGACGGCGCGGGCGAGCCGCCCATCGCCGGCGTGACCATCGCGTTGCTCGATAGCAGCGACAAGGTCATTGCGACCACCGTGACCGCCAGCGACGGCAGTTACACCTTCTACGATGTCCCGGCGGGCAATTACACCGTCCAGGTGACCGACCAGAACAACGTCCTGGCCGGCTACCAACTCACCAGCGGGCTGGACGCCATCCCGGTGACGGTGGTGGGCACTACCTCGGTTTCCGGCGTTGACTTTGGCTACGTCCGCAACCCCGCCACGGGCGTCATCGGCGACCGCATCTGGCACGACGCCAACCGCGACGGCGTGCAGAACAGCAGCGAACCCGGCATCGCCAACGTGACCGTCTGGCTCAAGGCTGCCGCGCCCATCGTCATCAATGGCGTGTTCTATAACACCGGCGCCACTATCGCCACGACCACGACTGACCTCAACGGCAACTATCTCTTCACCAGCTTGCCGGCGGGCAGTTACAGCGTGGATGTGGATGGGACGACCCTGCCGAGTGGCCTGGCGGCGACGACCGGCACCACCGATCCGCGCGCGGTCACGCTCACCGATGGGCAGGTCTACCTGGACGCCGACTTCGGCTACGCTTCTGCTACCGGCGTCGCCCTGGGCGACCGCGTCTGGCACGACGTGAACGGCGACGGCATCCAGGATCCGGGCGAACCGGGCATCGGCGGGGTTACCGTGCAAATCACGCCGCCGAGCACCGTAGATCTGGGCAATGGCGCGGGGCAACCGGTCAATGTCACCACTGACCCTGACGGTTCTTGGTTAATCACCGGACTACCGGCTGGCAACTATAAAGTCACCGTCACGCCGCCCACCGGCTACAATACAACGCCCACCAACGGCGCAATCAACCGCGACTACACCATTCCCGATACCACCCGAGATATCCTCTACGCTGACTTTGGCTTCAACGGCGGCCCAACTGTCACCATCGGCGACCGCATCTGGCTTGACGCGAATGGCGACGGCGTGCAGGATGGCGGCGAAAGCGGCATCCCCGGCGTCACGGTGAACCTGGTCAACGCTGGCGGCGTCATCATCGCCACCACCACGACCGACGCCAACGGCGTCTATCTCTTCAGCGGCGTGCCGGATGGGACGTACGGGCCGTACACCGTGCGGGTGACGGATGTCGGCAACGTCCTGGCCGGGCGCACGCAGACCGGCGACCCCGACAGCACGATGGACGGCGCTACGGAAGTTATCGTCAACGGCGGCGCAGTCACCTCGGTGGGCGGCATAGCCTGCTCCAACTGCAACCTGAGCGCAGACTTTGGCTACCAGCCCTCCGGCGGCATCATCGGCAACCAGGTCTGGCGCGACCTCGACGGCGACGGCTTCCGCGACGCGGGCGAGCCGGGCGTGGAGGGCGTCACCATCGCCCTGTGGCGAGACGTGAACGGCGACGGCGTCATCACGCCGGGGCTGGATAACCTGGTGCGCGTGACCGTCACCGACCAGAACGGCCAATACACGTTCACCGGTTTGCCGGCCGGCAAATACCTGGTGGATGTCACCGATAAATACGGTGTGCTGGCAGGTTTCACCAAGACCAGCGGGACGGCCGGCGCGGACAATCATAGCCAGGCGGACCCGTATCCGGTGGAACTGACGCTGACAGGAGGCGTCGTCTCCAGCAACTTCACCGCCGACTTTGGCTATGACGTACCGGTGAATCCGCTCACCATCAGCGGCATCGTCTTTGGCGACACTAACAATAACGGCAGTTGGGCCACAGGCGAGCCGCTTATCCCTGGCGCGACGCTCTCGCTCTACCGCGTGGTGGATGGCGAGTGGTTCCTCATCGGCACGACGACCAGCGCGCCGACCACCGGCTACTACGAGTTCACCGACCTGCCGGAAGGTGACTATGTAGTGGTGGCCGATGTCAGCAACACCTCGGTCAGCGGCAAGTTCCAAACCACGCAGACAGGGACCAACGCTATCCAGCCGGTGACGTTGAGTAACGCAAACTCTGCAAACAACGACTTTGGCTTCCACTCGCCGCCGTTCCACCAACCCACCGCTGTGACCCTCGCGGCCTTCACCGCGGCGGTGCAAGACCACGCCGTCCTGCTCACCTGGGAAACCGCCCAGGAGCTCGACAACCTCGGCTTCAACCTCTATCGCGGCGAGTCGGCTGCCGGCCCGTGGACCCGCCTCAACGCGGAGCTCATCCCGGCGCAACATCCCGGCGCGGTCTTCGGCGCGACGTATACGTGGCTCGATGAAGGCATGACACCCGGCGCGACGTACTTCTACCGCCTGGAGGACGTGAATGTCTACGGCGCGAGCACCTTCCACGGGCCGATTTCCATCACGGCGGGGCAGCCTTCGGCGGCGACCGTGACTGGCTTCACCGCGCACAACACCTCCGGCCTGAGCCTGGGGCTCCTGCTGGCGGCGGCTCTCACCCTGGTCATCAAACGTCGGCGCTAACCCGCCTCTCTCTCGGCTCCTGCCGGTTGGAAGTTGGCCCGTTTCCAACCGGCAGGGCATTATAAGACCACTCCCCCGCCACCAGGCCATCCACACAAAAACGCTGCCGATGGGGTCTCCCATCGGCAGCGTCAGAATTGCCGCAGCGGCTATAACGGCGTCTTCTCATACACGAAGACATCCGGTTCGCCGCTCTGCCACAACTCGAAGCCTAGCTGCGTGATCATCGGCAGCGCGACGACGGGTTGCGCGCCGGCATACGGCAGCATCATCTCCACGCTGCGGGCCGATTGAGCGAGCGCCAGCGCGTGACGGAGCAACACCTCCACGGCCTCCGGTTCGCCATCCACGAAATCAATGGTGAATTCCTGGCGATGCCGCAGGGGATGTCCTGCGCAGAGCACGCCGATGACCTGCGAGCCCCGCAGCACCCCCAGAATCCAGCGCATGCGCGCGAAGACCGCTTCAGGAGCAATCGTAAAGGGCAAAAAACGCCAGCCATGGGGGAAGAATCCCCCCGAAGCGCGCATGAAGGCCGAATTGCCGATAAAATCCAACGCCGTGCCCGTGTCCAGCGGCTTGACCTCCGGCGAGAATCGCGCCTGAGCGCGCGCCAGCGAGGTCGGGCCGGCTTCGGCATACGTGAAATTCGCCGCGCGCTGAAAACCACATGACCCGGCGAGGTGAATGATCGCGTCGTTTCCAAAATAGGTGCAGAGCGCCACCCGGTCTGCGCCTTGCAAACGGCAGACCTCCAGAAGATGATGCGTCAAAGTACGGGCGATGCCGGCGCCGCGCCAGGCCGGGTCCACGCGCAGGCCCTCGAGCCACAGGTAGCCGGGCCAGAGCTGCACCCAGCGCCCAAACCCCACCACGGTCCCGCCTGTGACAGCGACAATCACGCCGCCACGGGGATCCGCCAGCCACTCGTCAATCACCGCGCCGATGTAATCCTCACCGTCCCACACCTTCGCAGAAATGGAGAGGATCTGCGGCACGTCTGTCTGTATCGCCTGTCGCAGCACTAAGTCCATGCCTTTGCGCTCCTGTTTGCCGGAGATGCACCCTCGGTCAAAAATCAAACCGACTTTCAACCATCTATAGTATCCCTCGAATCCAAAAACTTGCAAGTTCTGGGCAAAAAAAGCGCCCGGCGGGAAGCCCCGTCAGGCGCGAGAAGCTGAAGCAAGGCTTCACCGGCCACGTTTGCGCGGGATGATAATCCAGAGAATCAGATACGGCACCAGCGCCGGGAGACCGCCCGGAAGCGCCAGGAGCAAGAAAGCCAGCCGGAACCAGAAGACGTTGATGCCGGTAAATTCCGCCAATCCCCCACAAACGCCGGCCACAATCCCGTTTTGTCGTCGCAACTGATGTTCACCCGACATGTTTGGTACCTCCTCGTGTGAATCTACGTAGTTATACGCACCAAAGGGCCAGGAGTTTCACGATTCTGGTCGCCGGTTGCTGGCTGCCGCTCGCTGGCCCGTCTCGCGCTCCACAATCTCACGGAAGACGCGCTGCAGCTGGCGCGTGAGCGGTCCCGGCTTGCCATCGCCCACCCGCCACTCCCCTACCTGCACGACGGGCATCACCTCGGTCGTTGTCCCCAAAATCAGCAGCTCCTGAGCGTTGGGGAGGTCCTTCTCGAAAATGGGGAATTCTCTCACGGGGATGTTCAACTCGCGGCAGGCCTGGAGGATGACCTCGCGGGTCACGCCGCCGAGAATGTTGTTCGTCACCGGCGCCGTGACGAGCGCCCCATCAAAAATCCCGCAGACAGAGGTGTGCGAGCCTTCCATGATCACGCCGTTGCGGACAAGAATGGCTTCCCACGCGCCCTGCTCACAGGCCTGCTGGCTGGCGAGGATGTTGGGCAACAGCATCAGCGCTTTGATGTCACAGCGCAGCCAGCGGATGTCGGGGACCAGGATGACTTTGACGCCGGTTTCCCACTCGCGCAGCGGCGGCTGGAGGGCCGCCGCCGTGACGTAAACCGTTGGCGTCGGCGGCGGATCGGGGAACCCATACGAGCGCGGCGCTACGCCGCGGGTGATCTGGAGATAGAGCCGCGCATCGGCGTCCAGGAGGGCGTTGCGCGCCAGCAACTCCTCGCACACCGTCTGCAGCTCGTCCAGGTCTGGCATGGGGAGACGCAATTCGGTCAAGCTGCGGCGCAGGCGGGCGAAGTGCATGGCGGGACGAAACATCACCCCGTAATAGGCGCGGATGACCTCATAGACGCCATCGGCGAAAAGAAACCCGCGATCGTCTGGCGAAATACAAACGGCTTCTTTAGGCATGAACTGGCCATTGAAATATACAATCATACGGTCTCCTCGGAAAATAGAGATCAGCGAGTCAGCAGTCAGAGAAAAGGCGAAAAGGCGAAAAAGCGAAAAATCACTATGTGGCAAAGGGTGCGCGAACTTCAGGCCGCGCTCAGACCGTTATTTTCATTTGCGGTGCCGCAGGAACATATAAGCTTCTCTCATCTGCGTTCATCCGCGTTTATCGGCGTCCAGCCACGTTCTTACGAGTCCTCGTTCCCCCGCGAGATCAGCACGATGCTGGCGAAAATCAGCCCGATGCCCACAAACCCCAGCGCACTGGGGATCTCCCGGAAAAGGAAAATCCCGATGAGGACGCCACACACCGGCTCCAACAAACCGATCATGCTCACGACCTGTGCGTTGAGCCGCTTGAGGCCCTGAAAGTAAAGGAAATAAGGGATGCTCAAGGACAGCGTCCCCAGGGCCAGCAGCCAATACCAGTTCGCGCGCACCAATTCCCACGGCGTCCCTACCGCAAACGGCGCAGCGACCAACGCCGCAATGCCGATGCTCCACCACGATTGCGTCACGCCGCTCACGCGCCCGCCAAGCCGCCGGCTGAAGAGCATGACGAAGGCATAGGTCACGCCGGTCGCCAGCGCTGTCAGCACCCCGACCCACGAATCCGACCCCACCTTAATGTGTGCCGGATCGGTGATGAGCGCCATCCCCACCAGTGCCAGCGCCAGACTCACCCAGGTGAAGCGGGGACGCGCCTCTTTGAGCAGCCAGGGCGAGAACAACGCCACGTAGATGACGGCGGTATTGTTGAGCAGGACCGCCGTCGCCGCCGTCGTGTAGCGCAGGGAGGTCATGTACAGCGTCGCCGTCGCGCCGACCGAGACGCCCAGCCCGATCAACCAGGGGATCGCGGAGCGATAGCTGCGCACGTGAAACGCCTGCGGGTCGCGTGCGGCCAGCAACGAGAAGAAGATAAAGCCACACAGGGCGCGGAAAAACGCGATCTGCGGCCCGGTCATCGCCGCAATGGAGCGGTTGAAGAAGATGCCGCTGCTGAATCCCAGCGCTCCCAGCACGACCAGGAGCATCCCCCAAAACTGCGGCGTGAGGGAGCGCTGAGCCCGAGGGCCATGCGATGGATCCCCTGGTGCCTCTGCCGGCTCACGTTGCAAGAGTTGTTGTGGCATCAGGCTACCCGCGCTTGAGGATATACAGCGCCGAGAGCATCCGCATCCCGCCAAAAACCAACAGCGCCGTGCGGACGCCCAGCCACTCGCCCCCCGCCGAACCGAGCAGCGAGCCGACCAACATCGCGCCGTTGATGGCGAGATTGTACCAGACGAGCGACGCCGCGCGTTCTGTCGGGGACACGCGCTCCAGCAGCCAGTTGATCATCGCGCCGCCGGCCAGTCCCCAGCCCAAACCGCCAAAAGGCGACGCCGCCATGAAGCCCCACACGCTGCGCCACAGAGCCATCACCAACGGATAGCAGCCAAAGAAGAAGGCGCCCAGCGCCGTGACCTTCTGATTGCCCCAGCGGCGCGCCAGCCCATCCAGCGACAACGAGCCTGCCAGCATGGCAACGTAGAAAATCGCCGTCCCAAAGCTGATCTGAGAATCCGTGAGCCCCAAATCGTTGACCATGTACAGCGAAAACAGGGGCGCGGCCAGGAACAACGTGAGGTGAAATATCAACAGCGCGGCGAGGACTTTTCCCAACGGACCTTGCAGCACGTCCCAACGCAGGCGTCGCCCTTTCGATGGCGCAGCCGGCGCGGCTTTCTCCAGCGGCGGGAGTTTAATCAGCCCCAGATGTACCGTACTCATCGCCGCGCCCAGCACGGCGAGCGCAAAGATCACCTGATACCCCAGCGGAAAAGGCAGCGTATTGAGAATCCAGCCGGCGAGCAGGGTCACGCCGATAAAGATCACGGCATAGAGCGCGTTGCGCCGTCCAGCGACGAAACCGCGCCACTCGCCCGGCACGGCTTCGGCAAAAAGGGCGTTGAATCCCATGTTGAGCGCCGCGCCAGGGACGGCCGCCAGCACCGTCAACGCCAGCAACGCCCACACTTGCGCCGCGGGCGGCAGAAAGAATGGCAAAATCACCCAGGGCAAATAGGTCAGCCGGGTGAAGATGGCCGTCCGCAGCACCGCTTTCTCCAGCGGTCGCCGCTCCAGCCATTGCCCGGCAGCAGTCGAGATCAGCAGGTTCACCACGGCGGGACCGGCGCTCAGCAGGCCCAATTGGAAGGCCGAGGCCCCCTGACGGGTGATGAACACGCCGACAAAGGACATCGCCGTCGCCGCGGTGATGGCGAACCAGGCAATGTCCAGGTAGAAATGCAAGAAATTCGCCCGATAAATAGCAGGCACGATCGGGCGCCCCAGACGGGGCATAAAAAATCGTGTGAAGTCACGTATCCGGCGCATCTTCCTTTCTCCCACAAAAGACCGCCGGGCGGCGTTCTAACCCCACCACAACCCGGCAGTCCGTGCTATTGTAGCGCAGATGGGCGAAAACGCGAACGGTAGTCTAGACAGTCATCGGACAGTTAGCGGAGCAACAACGACAAGACTACAGGCCGCCAGACTGACGACATTTGGCAGTGGACAAAACTCCATCTCCAGATATGATAACACCCAGTATCCAGTATCCAGCAGCCAGATAGAGGAGCGACTCATGACAGACGTGTTGGAATTGTTTTTCAATCCGCAAGGTGTCGCCGTCATCGGCGCGAGCAATGATCCCACCAAGCTGAGCTATGGCGTGGTGCGGAATCTCAAGGAACACGGCTATCAAGGGCCGGTTTATCCCGTCAACCCCAAGGGCGGGGAAATTTTGGGCCTCAAAGTCTACCGCAACATTGCCGAGGTACCCGATCCACTGGAACTGGCCGTGATCATGGTGCGCGCGGAACTGGCGCCCGGCGAGCTCCGTGCCTGCGGCGAGCGCGGACTCAAGGTCGTCATTGTGATTACCGGCGGCTTCCGGGAAGTGGGGGAACACGGCGCGGCGTTGGAACGCTCACTCAAAACCATCGCCGATGAATACGGGATGCGCCTCGTCGGCCCCAACTGCGTCGGCACGATGGACACGCACACCCCGCTCGACGCCACCTTCATCACCCACATGCCCAGGCAGGGCGCCATTGGCTTCGCCTCACATTCCGGGGCGCTCGTAGGAGGCACCATTGACTGGGCCATTCAGATGGGCGTGGGCTTCAGCCGCATCGCCAGTCTGGGCAATCAGGTGGACGTGAACATCGCCGACGGCATCCGCATGATGGCCGCCAGCCCCTACACCAAAGTCATCAATCTCTACGCCGAAGGGATCCCCGAAGGCCGCGAGTTTGTCGAGACCGCGGCGGCCATCTACCGTGAGAAGCCTATCGTGATCGTCAAGGCGGGACGGACTTCCGCCGGAACGCGCGCGGTAGCGTCGCACACTGGCGCGCTTGCCGGCACCGGGCGCGCATATGTCGCCGCCTGTCATCGCGCCGGGGTGGTAATGGCCGACTCGCTCCAGGAGCAAAATGACATCGCCATGGTGCTGGCGCATCAACCGCTGCCCGCCGGGCCGCGTGTGGCGCTCGTCACCAATGCCGGCGGTGCCGCCGCGCTCGCCGCGGACGCGCTCGACGATGTGGGCCTCAAGATGGCCGATCTCACCCCGGAGACGCAGGCCCGGCTGAAAGAAGTCACGCCGGCAGGCGCGCAGCTGAGCAATCCCGTGGATATGCTTGGCGGCCCCCGGCCGGAGATGTTCAGCGCGGCGCTGGATCTCCTGCTGGCGGATCCCGGCGTGGACATGGCCCTGGCGATCTTTGTGCCCCAGGCCATCACGCCGGTGAACGATGTCGTCCGTCACGTCGTCGCCGCGGCAAGCCGCGCGTCCAAACCCGTCATCTGCTGCCTCATCGGCGGAGCGAGCATCAGCGAGGCGATTCACATCCTCCACGAGGGCCATGTCCCCTTCTACCCCGATCCCACCCGCGCGGCGAAAGCGTTGGGCGGACTGTGGCAGTATACCCGGCTCAAAGCCCGCCCCGATCTGACGCCAGAGCCGCTGACAGACGTGGACCGCGCGTTGGCGATGGAGATTTTGAAGCGCGCGTGGGAGCAGAAAGGCGCAGGGGCAGCGGATAGCGCCCCGTACTTCCTCGACGCGGAGACGGCGGGAGCGGTAGCGGCCGCCTACGGCATCCGCGTGCCATTCTCCGGCATCGCCGCCAGCGCCGACGAGGCTGCGGCGCTGGCCGAGCGAGCGGGCTATCCCGTCGTCGCCAAACTCATCGCGCCGGGGGTCGTCCACAAGGCCGATGTCGGGGGGATCGCGCTGGGCTTGCGCAGCGCCGATGAGGTGCGCGCCGCCTTTGAGCGCATGGTGGGGACGCACGCCGACCGCGCGCTGATGGTGCAACAGATGGCGCCCCAAGGGCAGGAAGTCATCCTCGGGGCGCAGCGCGACGCGCAGTTCGGGCCGCTGCTCATGTTCGGCATGGGCGGGATCTACGTGGAAGTCTTCAAAGACGTGGCTTTTCGCCTCGCGCCGTTATGCGAGGCCGATGCGCGCGCCATGATTGCGGAGACCGCCGCGGGCAAGATCATGGCCGGGGTGCGGGGGCAGGCGCCGGGCGACATCGCCGCCGTGGTGGACACGCTGCGCCGCGTGGGGCAGCTCGTCGCCGATTTCCCCGGCATCAGTGAGCTCGACATCAACCCGCTGATTGTCGGCCCGGAAGGGCAAGGCGCGTGGGCGGTGGACGTGCGGATGGCGCTCACGGGAGTTTAGATTGTGGATTGTGGATTTTAGATTGTGGAAACGTTCGCGGGCAGAGAGGCTCTCTCTGCCCGCAAAGTTTTTTGCTCGACGGTCGCCGGTTCGCCGGTCGGGCGCCCCGTGGCCCGGTCACATCCTCGATTTCAGGAAATATACCCCCAGGTACACCTTGAGATCCACGACCTTGTCCGCGGCTGCCTGCGCCGCGAGCCAGGCCTCGGCGGTGGCCAGCGGCACGGCATAGACGTGCAGCGATTCGCCCTCTTCCGCCTTGCCCCGTGCGCGGGGAAACGCATAGACTTCCTCCGCGCCTGTCGGATCTACGGGGCCATGGAGCCCCTGGGCCCAACACAGAGTGTTGAGCTCGTCGGTGATGCCGGGGAGCAGCGAGCCCGTGCAGAGACATTCGACGGCGTCGCAGGTGTAGCCGGTCTCCTCTTCGAGTTCACGCCGGGCGGCGGCAAGCGGGGAATCGCCGGCGACAGTGTCACCTATCAGGCCCGCCGGCAATTCGAGGCAGAGCCTCCCCAAGGGCACACGATGTTGTTCCACGAGCAGGAGTTTGTGCTCCGGTGTCGCCGCGATGAGGGTGACTCCCGCAACGGTTTTGGGACGCCGCACGTACTCCCACCCGTTGGGATGTCGGTAGAAGTGCAGAAAGCGTCCAGCGTACAGGAGTTCGGCTTCAGTGTCAGTCATCTTCATGGAAGTAGGGGAGTAGGAAGTAGGAAGTAGGAAGTAGGAAGTATTCCGCGTTACCCATTACCCATCACCCATTTCCAGCAACCGGCGTCACCCGTGAGGATAGTGGCGAATCTGGCTCTCGCCGCGCCGCTTCTCCAGGCGATCTCCCACATCCCAATTGGGCATGGCGCGCATCTTCTTGACCTTGCCGTTGCTCCGGCGAACGTAAGCGTAGGTCACCGTCTCCCAGTGCCAGCTGCCGTCCTCATCATTGTCGCTCACGCGCTCCCGCTCCATGCGGATGTCCACAATCGTGCCCTGCCAGTGAGAAGAAAGCGTAGCGAGCATGAACACCAGGCTGATCAGAGCGGCCAGCCCCACGCCGGCCACGGCCATCGGTTCTTGATCGGCGATGAAGTAAACACCGACGGCGATGACACTCCAAATCACGACCCACAAAAGGCCGTAGAGCAGCCATTTGCCGCAACCGCCGCTTTTTTCCTCCTGGGGCTGCGCCGGCGGCAGCTGGGAAGGCTGGAATGACGCTGCCGGGGCGGACTGCACGGGGATCTGTTGCGCCTGCGGCAGCGATGAGTAGGGGACGGGCGTCGGCGCTGGCGGGGGCGGCGGCGTCTGCTGCGGCGGCTGCGAGGGACGCCACTGTCCCTCATGGAACACAAACCACTGACCGGTCTGCTCTTGCAACATCCACAGCCGACCCCAGGCGTCCGTCACACGGAGCTGGGCCAGCTCCGCGCGATATTGTTCCAACGATAAGACGCCGCGTTGGCGCTGATCCTCCAAAAAATGGAAACGTTGTTCGGCCTCAGTAAAATTCATAATTTTTCTGACTCAGCGCCCTTCTCGCTGTTGGTGCACCTGGATGAAGTATTCCACCGACCGATCATATGTCCGTTCGGCCGCCGCCGGGAAAAAGCAGCCCGGCAACTCGCCGAGATCACGATGATAGGCCACACACTCGCAGCACAACCCCCGCCGCGAACAGGGATAGGAACAACTGCAGGTTTTCTTGTTCTCAGCTTGTCTACACTCCATGCTTGCGCTCCGTTAATGAATTGAAAGTCCAAAATGGCAGGTTCAAGGATACTCTGAAGCGCGGATGAGCTTTCAACTGCCCATCTGCGACCCAAATCCCGGATGTGACGGCGACGGCATACAGATGATCTCCAGAAGTTTGAGCTCGAAAAAGGTTTGCGCGTTGGCGGGAATCAACAGCACGGCCGTGTCCGCGCCGTGACTGGAGCCCGCGATGGCCAACGCCGGTGCCTGAGTGGACACGAGCCCGGCATCCGCCGCCATCAACGCGATCTCGAAGGCCACTTTCATCCCCTGCCCGAAGAGGCGCAAGGTCTGGGCGATGATCTCATCCAGCTGATAGGTGCCCCACAACTTGCGCACGGCGCGCCCTACGCCGCCGAAGGCGTGTTGACAGGTGAGCACCCTCACACCGAGCTCCGCCAGACGCGCCGCATGTTCCGGCAAGAGGTCTTGGGTATCCGGCCCGCGAAAGCCCGCCGAGTGGGTGACGGCAACCATGGCGAAACCGGGCAGCAGCTCCGCCGCGCGGATCGCCGTCGCGCCGCTAGTCGTCGCCACGATGGCCGTGCGGATACCGAGAGCCTCGGCTCGCGCCCGCGCTAATTTCAACGTCCGATCGGTGTTCTCCTTCCCTGGCTGAGCAAAATACACTGTCTGAGTAACAAGTTCGTTCATATAAGGAATCTCCTGATACGTAATGCGTAAGGCGTACTGCGTGATGCGTTACGTTTCGCACAGTATAACGAATTTCAGGCCAAAATCAAACTGCCCGGCGGGGAAGGCAGCTCTGGAACGCGGATGAACGCGGACGCACGCTGATCCTGGCAAAGCAGATGCAGAGGACGCAATTTTGGGATCGCGACCGCAAAGCACAGGGATTGCTCAACATATTTGCTCTCAAAGAGCCGGCATCCCATGGCCGGAAGTCTATGCTATAATAAGGTTATCGAGCGTAAAGCAGACCAGGTTGGTCCCTTGCCGAATCTGGACGCCGGTCTCGGGCACATGGGAATAACCCGCAACTGAGAATACAAAGAGTTCGGCCAGGTGATAGGATGGAGCTAAGGAGCTAAAAATGAGTACGCTGACCTTGACCTCAAACCAGGCCCGTCCGTTACGGCCGCTGGTGGAGGCCGCGTTGGGCAATCAATTGCGGCTGCTGCAAGCTGGGATTGCGCGGACCGAGGCGCGCCTGCGAGTCTTCGAGGCCGAATATGGCCTGAGCACGGAGGAATTCGTCCGCCGCTACGAAGCTGACGAGATACTGGAGACGTTGGCCTATGCGGAGTGGATCGGCGAATACCGGCTGCTCGCACGGCTGCGCGAGAAGGCAGAGACGCTACGAGGCATTCACTTTGCGGATTGAACGCTACTTCGAGCATTTGCAAAAGGCTGTCGTAGCCTGCTCTTTTTTGCAAACGTTTAGCCTCACTTACGATAAGCGTAGTACTTGCGAAGGTTTCATCCGGGGCGAGCTTATCTTTGTGGATGGCTCGGTACTGCACTTTCGGGAATTTGTGGACGTCGAAACAGGTGTGGATCGTTTGACATACGTTTACCAATACATGACCGCCGAACAGGTGCTGGTATTTCGTTATGACAACACCGGACATCATCGTCAACTGAACCTTTCAACATATCCTCACCACAAACATCTGATCCGCGAGGATCAGGTCGTCGAATCCTCTGCACCAGATCTGATCACTGTATTGCACGAGATCGAAGCTTACGTTATCCTGACGCCTTGAGCTCTGCAAGCGAGACAGGGCGCAGAATAAAACAGCGCTCCCTCATTCCCCTGCTGCGAGGCTGACCCGCGCCCAGACGCCGAGGTGATCGGAGATGGCCGAGCCGCCGAAAGTGCCAGCATCTCGTATCTCCCAACGCACGTCCTCGCCTTCGACAAGGAAAATGTAGTCAATCCGCCTGCCGGAATCCTGGCTGGTGACGTCGGGCGCATCCGGCCGAGCCTCGCGGAAGGCGTCGCGCCAGTGAACGGGCAATGCCGTGATTTGCGGGGCGTCCTCCGGGGCGTTGAAGTCCCCGGCGACGACCGCCGGCAGGCCATGGCGCTGACGCTCCACCAACGCCACCAGACTATCAATCTGCGCGGCATTCACCGCGCCCTCCCGGGTGGTGAGGTGCGTGCTGAAAACGACGACCGGGCCGGCTTCGGTCTGCACCGCGCCCCAGAGCGCCAACCGGTGCTCGAAGAAGCCGGCGCGAGGCCGCAACTCCAGCGCCGCGAGGCCGTTCAGCGCCCCCCGCGCCAGAACCGCCTCGCCCTCCTCGAAGCGAATGAGGCTGTGGTTCCCGTTGGCGCGCGCGTAGCCGCCGGCCAGGTCCAGGCCGATTGCAAGCGCCTCAGCGGCATTTTCGACGACGGGCGTGCGCGCCGCCTCCTGCAGACAGAGCACGTCGGGGGAGAGGTCGTGCAGAGCTGCGAGCGCCGCCTCAAGCCGCTCCGACTGCCGGGAGTAATGCGGGTGATCGTGCCAGAGGTTGAGCGTGACGACGGTGAACGTGGCCGGGATGGGGTCCGTCCGCGCAGCGCCGACAGGCGCGGGCACGCCTGGCCGGCTGACGCTGAGCACAAAAGCCGCCGCCGCCGCCAGCAGCACGGCGACCAGCAACGCTATCCTCTGCCGATTGGCGTGATGTCGGCGCACGGGTCCCCCACCCTCTCCCAAAAAATGTGAGGTGAATTATAGCACGAACGTGGGAACGTAGACACGCGAGAAACGTGGACACGTGCCCACGTGTGAACGTGCGAACGTAAGTGATTTGCTTTTTCGCTGACTCGCTTTTTCGCTGATTCGCTGATTCGCTGATTCAGGGGGCGTCATCTTAACAACTTCTCAATATCCGCATCGTAAAATGTAAGAAAGGCAATCCGCGCTATAATGGGCGCAGCGATCAGCAGCTCTACCATGGAACAGGTCATGAAAGTCCTGATTATTGATGATGAAGCCCGCATCACGCGGGGCGTACAAAAATACTTCGAGCAGGCCGGTTTCGAGACGGTGCCTGCCTTCGACGGCCCGACGGGGTTGGCGCGCGCGCGCAGCGAGAAACCCGATCTCATCGTCCTCGACCTGATGCTGCCGGGCATGGACGGCCTGGAAGTGTGCCGCACCCTGCGCCGGGAGTCCAATGTTCCCATCATCATGCTCACCGCCCGCGTCGAGGAGACCGATCAGTTGATGGGGCTGGAGATCGGCGCGGATGACTACATCACCAAACCCTTCAGCCCGCGCATGTTGGTGGCGCGGGCGCGCGCCGTGCTGCGCCGCAATCAGCTCGCCCAACCGCAGGAAGCCACTGAGGCCTACCGCTTCGGCGATGTCGTCTTCAACGTGGGCGCGCGCGAGTGCCTGCTGAAGGGACAGCCGGTCGCCCTCACCCCCACCGAGTTCGAGATCCTGTTGACCCTGATTCGGGCGCGCGGCCGGGTGCTCAATCGCACCCAATTGCTGGAAGCCACCAGCCTGGGTTACTATGACGGCTTCGAGCGCACCGTGGATGTCCACATTCACAATCTCCGCCGCAAGTTGGAAGCCGACCCCTCCAATCCGCGCTACATCCGTACCGTCTTCGGCGCCGGCTACCGCTTCACGGAAAACCCGGAATCGGAGTGACATGAAATCCAGCCTGCACACACGCCTTACCCTCAACCTGCTCCTCGCCATCGTGGTCACGGCGACGCTGGTGATGGCCCTCTCGGCCCTGATCATCCGCAACCGCTTTACCGTCATGGTGACCTACGGTGGGCAGCGCACCGCGCAACGCCTGGCGCCGGTGTTCGCGCGCTACTATGTCCTCATGGGAAGTTGGGACGGCGTCGAAGAGTTGGTGGCGCTCTATCGCTCCGAAGCGGAAAACATGCCGGCGATGATGATGCGGCCAGGCCTGCGTGGCCGCGAGCACGAGGACCTCCCGCCGGCGGACGAGCGCCTGCTGCTCCTGGATGCTCAAGGCAATATCCTGGCGGACAGCGCGCCGGAACAGGGCAATCTCACGTTGTTGCCGCGGGCGATCGCCAACGGCGGCGCGCCGATCACCGTGGATGGCGTGCAGGTCGGCACGTTGGTCGTGATGTCGGGCTTGGGAGAACTCAACGCCTATCAAACCGCGTTTTTGCGACAGGTGATGTTGTTCCTGCTGATCGCCACGCTCGTCGTGGCGCTGATGGGGGTGTGGGTCGGCCGGCATCAAGCGGATCGCATCATCGCGCCGATCAAGGCGCTCTCACAGGCGACGCAGCAAATCGCGCGCGGGGACCTCTCGCACCGCATTCCGACGACCAGCAACGATGAGCTCGGCGAGCTGGCCACGGCTTTCAACACCATGGCGGAGGATTTGGAGCGGCAACAGGAGCTGCGGCGTCGGGCGATGAACGACATCGCGCATGAGCTGCGCACGCCGTTGAGTGTGTTGCAAATAGAGTTGGAAAGCCTGGAGGACGGACTGACCGAGCCGACCCCCGAAGTCATTTCCGGCTTGCAGACGGAGTTGGGCCGGCTCAATCACCTGGTAGAGGACCTGCGAGTGCTCGCCCTCACGGATGCGGGGGAGCTGCATCTGGAATGGGCCACGCTCGACCTCGGCGAGCTGATCTACAGCATGTTGGAGCGCGTCCGCAGCAGCGCCCGCGAGAAGGAGCTGACGCTCAGCGCGGAGATACCGGAGACCCCCGTGTTTGTCGAAGGCGACGCCCGAAGGCTGTCGCAAGTGCTGCTCAATCTGCTCTCCAACGCCATCCAGCACACCCCCGCCGGCGGCAGCATCAGCGTGACGTTGAGCCTGCGCAATGCGACGACAGCGCAGGTCGCCGTCCGGGATACGGGCGAGGGCATTCCCGCCGAGCATCTGCCCCACATTTTCGAGCGCTTCTATCGTCCCGCCGTAGCGCGCACCCCCAAAGGCACCGGCCTGGGGCTTTCGATCGCCAAAAACCTGGTCGAAGCGCACGGCGGCAGCATCTGGGTGGAAAGCGAGGAAGGGCGCGGCAGCACCTTTACCTTTACCTTGCCCACTCAGCGCGCCATGAAGGCGTGATAGGGGCCGGCGCTGGAAGCGGGCAAATCCACCTGCGCCAGGCCGGGTGCTGCGGAAAGCGCCGTCAGCGCCGCGTTGCGGGTCAGGGGAAAAATCTCCCGTTCGCCCAAAGCGTGCAATTCCTCAGCGGAGAAATACCGCACGGCGTCAATCTCTGTCCCGTCGGGACGCAGTTCGCCGCCCAAAGGCCGCATACGGAAGATGACAAAGACCGCGCCGCCTTCCGGCTCGTAGCGCGTGCGCACAGAGATGAGGGAAAGCACCTCCGCCTGCACGCCAGTCTCCTCCAGCACCTCGCGCACCGCCGCCTCGTCGAGCAGCTCATCATGTTGGGCAAAGCCGCCCGGCAAGCTCCACATGCCTTTGGCCACGCCGTAGGTCTTGCGGACGAGCAGCACCTGCCCCTCATGGACAACTGCGCCCGCAGCACCCACGTCCCAAACTTTTCCTTGTTGATCAGGTGTATAACGCATCGTTCGATTTTGGATTTTTTGACCCTCGAGCCTGATAATTTCAGGGTCCGTGTCCGACGCTATTCCGATAGCGTGTGGAAAACGTAATCCCACAGCGGCGAGCTGACGCCATAGCGCAAATGGGGATTCTTGCCATGATGGCGCATGTGATGCAGGCGGATCATCTTGTAATACCCGCGCTGCGCCGGGAAGTGATGCAGGGCATAATGGGTGAGGTCGTACCAGAGATAGCCCAGGATGAAGCCCGAGAAAAGCGGCGCCACCCACTGCACGGCGCCGAGAAGCCGTCCCACCACCAGCCAGAACAGGCCGTAGAACAGCAGCGCCAGCGGGATGCTCACGACAGGCGGCATCACCAGGCGCGTCTTCGACATCGGCTGCGCGTGATGGACGCCGTGAAAGAGGAAAGACACGCGCTCCTGCCAGGCATTGCGGGGACGGAAGTGAAACACAAAGCGGTGCAGCATATATTCCGCCAAAGTCCAGAGGAAGAGTCCGATGAACATCCCCAGGGGAATGTGCGCCCACGAGCTTCCCGGCTCCACAGCCCGGATGGCGCGCACCAGGAAGAACACCATCACCGGCAGCCAGATAATCACAATCACAGCGGGATGAACGTGGGTGAAAAATTCCAGAAAATCGGACTTGAACAGGCGAATCGGTTCCTTGCTTGAGACAACCTCATGCTCCATAGCGCAAAAACTCCTTTCCAGGTAAATTGCGGCCCCCGCACCGCCGGGCTTCAGCCGCAGGGTGAAGGTCAGCCCACTTAAAGTATATCCCAGACAGCGAATTTGCCAGTCAGCATGGCGAGCCGCGCCGCTAACGCAATTCTAATGCAAGCGATATACAATGAAACAGAAATTCACGTGGCAAGGGATTCGGAGAAAGGAGGAAATATGGCCGAAACCACCCATACTGAATCGCTACAGTTCAAAGCCGAAGTGCGCCAGCTGCTGAACATCCTGGCAAATTCCCTTTACACCGAGCGGGAAATCTTCCTGCGGGAGCTGCTCTCGAACGCTTCGGACGCGCTGCATCGCCTGCAGTTTGAGATGCTCACCAACCGCGAGGTGCTCGACCCCGAAGCCGAGCTCGCCATCACCCTCGATTTCGATGCCGACGAGCACACGCTCACGGTCGCGGACACCGGCATCGGCATGACCCGCGAGGAGCTCATCGAAAACCTCGGCACCATCGCGCACTCCGGCGCGATGGCGTTCCTCCAGCAATTGGAGGCCGAGCAGCGCCCGTCGGACATCATCGGGCAGTTCGGCGTGGGCTTCTACGCCGTCTTCATGGTCGCCGATGAGGTGCGGGTGACCAGCCGCTCCTATCGCCCCGATGCCGAGGCCTGGACCTGGATTTCGCGGGGCGAGGACAGCTACACCCTCGAGCCGGCGCTCAAACCGGATCGCGGCACCGTCGTCGAAATTCACCTCAAAGACGACGCCCTTGAGTTCGCGTCCGCCTGGCGACTGGAGCAGATTGTCAAAAAGCACTCCAACTACATCGCCTTCCCAATCAAACTACAGGGGCGGCGCATCAACGAGCAGATCGCTCTGTGGCGGCAAACGCCGACAAGTCTCACCGACAAGGAATATGCGGATTTCTATCGCCAGCTCACGCTGGATCCAGAGCCGCCGTTGCTGCACGAGCATCTGGTCACCGATGCGCCAGTCAACATACGGAGCATTCTGTTCGTGCCGCGTCACCGCGAGACGGGACCCTTTCGGTATCGCCCCGGGCCCGGCCTGAAGCTGTACTCACGCAAGATCCTCATTCAGGAAGCCAACGAGGAGCTGCTGCCTGAGTACCTGCGTTTCGTAGTCGGTGTGGTGGATTCAGAGGACCTGCCCCTCAACATCTCCCGCGAGACGGTCCAGAACGATCGCGTCGTGCGCCAGATTCAGCGGGCTCTGACCAAGCGTCTGCTCAAAGAACTACACGAAATGGCGGAGGCTCGCCCGGATGAGTACGCGCAATTCTGGCGCGAGTTTGGGGCGTTCATCAAAGAGGGTGTGGCGACCAGCCCGGCAGATCACGAAGAGCTGCTGCCCTTGCTGCGCTTCCCCTCCTCCAGGGCCGAGGGGCTCGTCTCGCTGGCGGACTATGTGAGCCGAATGCCGGAATCGCAGCAGGCCATTTACTACATTCTCGGCGACACGATCGCCGCCGTCGCCCACAGTCCGCACCTGGATACGTTCCGCGCCCTGGGCTTCGAGGTGCTCTACCTGGTGGATCCGCTCGATGGCTTCATGCTCCAGACGTTGCGCGAATTTCAGGGGCGACCGCTGCAAAACGTGGATGATGCCGCGCTCGAGCTGCCGTCAGCGCCGGAGCCGCCAGCAGAGGCTCCTACCGCCATTCCCCAGCCGGATTTCGAGCGGGTGCTCAAACGGTTCAAGGACATGTTAGGGGAGCGTGTCATCGAGGTGCGCGAGTCGAAGCTGCTGCGCGATCATCCCTGTCGCCTGGTATCGGCGGAGAGCGGCCCCGAGCGCGATCTCCAACATGTGCGCCGGCTGCTGGAGGAGAACTTCACCGCGCCGCCGAAGATCCTGGAGATAAATCGTGCGCATCCCCTCATCCACAACCTGGCCCGGCTCATCGAAGCGCCCTCCGCCGACGATGCGCTGATTGATGCGACCATCGAGCAGCTCTTTGCCAATCTGCTGCTGCTGGAAGGGCTCTACCCCAACCCGGCAGAAATGGTGCCCCGCCTCCAGCAGCTGCTGGAAGCCGCGACGAAACAGGCTTAGCGCGAGCCACGATAGACGGAGCACCGACGCTCACGGCGTCGGTGCTCCGTTTGTTGTGTGGTGGTGGTCGAGATGGCAGGGGGGGCAGATTGGGAAGGAGGGAGTCAGAGAGGGGAAGGAAGGAAGGAAGACGCCTAACGACAGCACCCGCTTCGTTAAAGCAAGCGTTGTGGTCGAGCCGACAAAGCCCAACCCAGCATCTTATATCCCCAATCAAGGAAAGGGAGTATAGATAGTCCCCAGATCTATAGATTTACCAGCCGTAGCCTCAATCATCAATGAGTAATCATCATTCGGATTTGTAACTAGATATGATTCTATCATATTCCATACAATTAATCCATAAGTTGCAGGAGAAACCTCATTAAAACAAAAAAAACCAGACTCATTTGTCACTGTGTGAACATCCTTAGTAGAATCCAAAACAACGATAGGATTGGTTGAATCTAACCCGACGTACTGCGCCAGGTAAATCAAAGAACCACTAGAAGGTTCACCTCTTGGTGATGACAATTGCAATGTGCCAAAAACTGCTGCTGAAGAAGCGTTTGCCGGCGAACAACTAATCTTCTGTGCCTCTGGCTCAGGCGTCACAACAGGAGAAAGCGGCGATACCGATGGCGAAATCAAAGGAGAAGGCCCTAATGTACAAGCTCCTAACGCAATTAACAACACAAGAACAGACCAACAAACACGCTTTTTCATTTACACACCACCTAAAGGATTTATCAATTTCCATCAAACAATCAGTACAAACAATCAGTAGAGGAAGCTCATGCTCCCTCTACTGATCGAAGACAAAAATCGCAAAACTAGGGAAGAATCCCGTTATACTGCCCTGCAGCATCACCAGTCCGGGCCAGACCATTTTGGCTACCCAGGAGAACAATTGGCTGATCTGAGGTAACCTTGACAGAACCCTGCCAGCTAGCAGGCAATTCAGCATCATTACCTTGATAGCGGTTCACACTGTTAAAACGCTCGATCTTGGGATTTTGCACGCCATCGTAAAGGACAGTCTTGATAGGGCTGGTTTGACCCGTAGTGTAATACTCAACCCTCACAGAGGCCGCCGCAGAACCAACATTCATGACCTGGAAACTAGTAATGAAATTACTGCCACCGAAATTTTTCAGTATAGTGGGTAGATAGCCTTCCAAAGCACCCCGTGCAGCACCGTTGTAAATAGAAGCCAGCTGTTTCCCCGGTGCAGCGCTAGATTGGCTGCCAACTGCAACAATGGGCTGAGTAGACTCAATGACCACAGAACCAATCCAGCTGCCCCCGGTGACGAGATCAGCATCAACATTTGGTTGATAACGGTTAATCGAGTTAAACTTAGCAATAGTTTCCGTCACTGTCTTCGCAGGGGTAGCGCTTCCCGGAGTATAATACTTCATCGTGACGGTAGCGCTCGCATCGCTGATATTCAGAACCTGAAAGCTTGTATTCCAGGCATTGGCGCCGAAATTGATCAGAAGCGTGGGTAGGAACATAGACGTGGCACCAGAACTAAAGCCGTTGTAGGTTTCAACGCGACCATCGGCACTCATGACATCAGCTACGACAGCAACATCTTGGTCCATATCAACTACCGCAGATCCCAGCCATCCATTGGGCAAAGAAGCATTATCAAGCTGCACAAGAGTCACAGAACCTCGAGGCTGTAAGTTAACGGATTGCGTATTGGCAAGCGTGCCATTCGCATTGTAGTAAGTCACCGTGCCAGCCGCATTACTTGTGGTTGCATTCTGAATAGTAATCCGGCTACTCCATTGACTACCGCCAAAGCGCTTATTTATGTTCGGGAGATAAAACTTCTTACCGAGCTCCGCTGCACCTACGCCAGAATATTGACTATTGCCGATTCTATTATCAGCATAGGTCACCTGCTCACTACCAATAGCGGCAATGGGCTGATCAGCGGAAATGACGGCCGACCCTTTGAATCCTCCAGGGAGATTGGGAACATTGGGTTGATAGATGTTGACTGAGGACTTGGGCTCAACCTGATAATCATAGGTTGCATTACCAGCAACAGCCCCATCTTCTTTATAATAAACCACTGACACATTGGCTTTTTGATCACCGAGGTTCATAACCTGGAAGGAACTGACCCACGTTCCACTCCACTGAGCGAATATCGGCATCGAGATCAAAAGAGCTAGCACTACACCGATCAACAAAGCAAACCGAGATTTTGCAAACATACCGCGCCTCCTTCAAGAAGATAGAATTTACCAAACCCTCTTTATTATACACTGCCGAAATCGCAAAAGGCAATAATCCTAATGGAGTATTTAATTATCCCACCCGGAGGTTCTTCCAGTCATCTCCCAAATTCCATACTGTTGCCAAAGCAAAACACACAACTTCAGAGAGAATCTGAGAGAGGCGCATCAAAGCCGGAATAAAATTGGCAAGATCTTGAGGCAAAGATGCAGAAAGCAAGCGCGCATAAACCACCTCTCTTATTCCCCATCCCCCCGGCACAAAAAACACAACATATCCCGCCACCCAGGAAAGTGATGTATAACCTATCAAATTAACGAAGTCCTGAAGACTAATCGGTTGCCAACCCGTCAACGATGCCCAGAATATAGATGCTGCACTTCCATATAGAATCCAAAACATTGGATATGACAAAAACAACGTAACCCATTTCCAGACAACATTACATTTCCAAAAAGAACATTTTCCCGCCAAAATGATGCTGCTACCGAAAACACAGGCAACAAGAATAGGCAGGAATCTCACAAACATAACCTCCGGCAATTTCAATACTGAAGTCAACCCGCTTACTAAAAGTGCCGAAAGAAATACGGCCACCTGTTCAATACCCAAGCTCCACATGCTTGCAGAAACCGTTCCTCCTCTTTCTTTCAACAAAGCCACTCGTCCTGCAAAGTGCCAGATTCCACCTGGTAAATAGCGTGCCAGATTTGCTGCAGAGTAAATATAGAGCCCTTGAGGACCCGGCAGATGAATGCCCAGCAAACGCACTAAACCAACCCAAACCCATCCCAATCCTCCGACAGCAAGAATCATTGACAGAACGCCTATCACGACGGTTGATAGCTGCAATGATTTAAACAATGTTGCATATTTAGGAAAAAGCCTGACAATCTGAATAAGAATATATCCCCAAACAAGCACTTTTAACCATGGGCTTAATGTCCCTCTCCACCGATTCACCCAAGCCGCGGCATGCTGATATGCTACAGACAACTTATGCTTTACCAAGGACCAACCATAATACTCTTGCATCTTCATTATTCGCTTCATCTATAGCAAAGAGCCGTGGCAAGAACAACACATGTAACCAGCTGAGGCTATGGCGCACTTGACGCGGCAGGCGATACCACAGGTCCGCCAATCTCCCCACTTTGCCACCAAGCATAAAACCGTGAGTGATAAGCTCTAACCCAGAAGGCTTCACTAAGTTTTCAATAGCACCATCATAACTAAACCATTGTTGATACCATTTACCCCATTTCCCTTGACGTGGAACCACAGCATAAGGAACCGAAAGGAAAATCCTTCCGCCACATCTCAAAACTCTTGCAATGTTGCTCATCACGATCTTTTCACCAGCCTCAGGAATATGCTCTACAACAGAAATAGCCGTAACAACGTCGAAAGACGCATCCGCAAACGGTAATTGCCTCCCATCCGCGACAAGAGTGCGAAATTGAGATGTCTCTTCTAACACCCGCCCCGCCCATCGCCGTTGATTTACAATAGAGAGCGACAAATCAACTACTGTGACATGATACCCTTCATCAGCAATAAATATTGGGAAGGGCGAGCGATAACTTCCAATATCCAGACAATCAACAGCTAAATATTGCGAAATCTCAGTATAAGCTTGCGTATATTCAAACCCTCGAGATAAATCTATCCCCTCTATAGTATGCAAAAAGCTCATCTTACGATTAATTGAGTAAATCCGAATCAAACTGGCTTGACGTACATGAAGTAAATCCTCAAAGCTGCGTGTTTTTAATAGTTCGCTCAACGTTGCTCAACTCCTCAATCTTCTCAATAAGCATCTTCCACCGATCACACTTCAAATTCGGCATACTCTGCCTAAATGCAGTTGCCAAGTTGTTTTGAAAATACCGCGTTATTGCCTGCGCCAGATCTTCAATATCTCCAGGCATCACCAACAAGCCATTGACTCCTTCCACAACATACTCGCCAACTCCGCTGACATTTGACGCGATGACTGGAGTATCAGTTTCAAAGGCAAGCTGCACAACAGCACTTTGACTGGTTTTAATATAAGGCAACACCAGAACATCGGCTGCTGCAAAATAGAGCCCAATTTCCTCATTCGGAACATATTCATCAACGATTGTTACGTAATCACCTATACCCAGATCATCTATCAAACGCAGATAATTTTGCTTGTCATGCCAGAATTCGCCAACGATCAACAACCGCACCGAGAGCACATGATTGACCTTTGCTAAAGCGTGCAGCAAGTATTCAAGCCCTTTATAAGGGCGCACAAAACCAAAAAAAAGAAGCACAGATTCGTTTGCTTGAATCCCAAGTTTATTGCGAGCATCGGCGCGAGAGTAGAATACAGAAATCAAGCCTTCATATTGTGGGAAGCCAATCAATGTTATTTTTGCATTTGGCAAGATATGCAATAAATATATCTTGCTCGACTCGGAATGAACAATGCAGTGATCAGGCAACCGTAAAACCAAGCGAGCTACCAGATTGTCCCACCAATGTTCCTCATGAGAAACGATATTATGACAGATAGTAAAAATAGGCACTTCAGGAAAAACACTCCGAAATCGAGCTAGAATTGTTATTAAACTTGGTGCCCAGAAGGGTGTCCACCATTGCGTAAGTAGCAAATCCGGTTCGTATAATTTAAGAAGGTTCAATGTTCTAAACCAGCTCTGAACCGAGAAGGCATCAAGAAGATAATGCACATCTTCAAGTTGTATACTATGTTCGCTGGGATCCCGATCTGAATGACCAGGAAATAGCCAACGTGGGTATTGTCGGCGATATGAAATCATCAGCACGTTATGCTTTTCTCGCAAGCGCTGAGCCAGAAAGGTTGTATAGTGCGCAATTCCACCACGATAGGGGTAAACAGGGCCTATGAGTGCAATTTTCATTCAGTTACCTCAAAAATAAGCACATGATCTCGATAGTACACGGGTCTCAAATGAGCAATTAATTCCAAAGTTTCTGGAGCTGCATCACGAAATTGCGTGTTCAAGAACAAATAATCTATGTCATGTGCTTTCAGAGTCTGGCCTATTTCTTCCCATCGAGATGCCTGCAATAACAGATTGAGAGTATGGCAAATTTGAACACTTTGATCTATCTCCTGGAGATCAACAAATTCGTGAGGGTAGATCATAGGCGGCAGAGCCGCTTCGCGGTGTGCTAAAAGAGGTATCCAGTAACCCTCATCAATGCCGACGATCCATCCCGGAGACCATTCTACCTCCATACTGGCACTGATAAAACGCGCATCCGGTGCTGTTTGCGTCGCGATCCACTCCATATCCACATGGCTGCCTGGGTCAAGGTAGTGCGGACCGGAGTTGAGAATCTCAGGGAAATCCGATAAAGCTATCCATGCAAAGGATCCACAAGCTATGAGCAAAACAACCTTGACTGCCCTGGAAGCAAAAACGCGCCAGCGCAGCCATTGTACCCCACCAATACCGGCGATAGCAGCAAGCGGCACAGCCAGTGTCAAAACGACAGTGGTCAGTTCCCAGAAGGAACCACCAATGCCCAGCTGTTCCAATGATGCCCCAACCAGCAGCAACCCTGACCATCCCGCGAACAGCCCCACCTTAAGTCGGTGACGCTTAAAAATGAAAACCCCCAACAACCCAAAGAGCAAAATGCCTAACGTAATAGGGTTGGTGGCAAATTGCACGACTGGAGTCTCAAGGCGCTGAAAAACATCATTATATCCCGGCAATAAGGGGTAATACAGCTTCAAATCATTCACGTCCACCAGATTCAAAACCAAACGCACCAGATAGGGGACGCAAAACACAAAAGCAGCGAAGGCTTTTCGAACCCACTGGCGAAAAACTTCCCAACGGCGCAATCCCAAATTCACTACGCCCAGCAAGGCAACCCACATGCCCCAGAAAAAGAACAGTCGGAAATGGGCAAATACCATACTTGCAATAAAAAGCCCAGCCGACTTCCAGGCAAGAGGATGCTCATCATTTAACGCAAGGATAGCCAGCGGCAAAAACAACATCCCGGTAGTCTGTGTGAATCGGCCCCACCGCAACAGGCAAAACGGCGAGACCATGATCAGGCTCATCAACGCCGCTGACACGACTCCAGCCCTACGGTCGCCAGCAAGCCGTTCGCTGAGCAAGGCAGTTGTCGCGGCAATAGCGCCGTTGAGTACCAAGGCTGTCGTCTTGGTGATAAGCAGCAGCTCTGTACCCAATAACCATCGGAACAACGCCACAATGCTGTGAAAACCGAAATGATAGGTGAAACTAAGCAGAGGTGCATACGGTTCATACGAATCGGGCAGGCCTCCCTGCTCGGCAAATAATTGCACAATAAGGGTGTGATGATAGGTATCACTGCCCGGCAGCATGACCATGCCCCGTCCGAGAAAAAGGCGGAAGCCGATGCCGATAAGAATAATCAACCATAAAAGCAGCGTGGCCGCTGGTTGCGATCCCACCCAATAAACGCGCCGTCGCCACAAATCCTGATCCTTGTAGAAGCAATACAGGCCTATCACAACCGCTATCCCCATCCATGCGCGTACCGACCAGGATGATAAGCGCAGGTGTATCAAGTCCCCCCAAACCAGGAACGTCATCCACGCCGCAAGAGCTGCCATCACGCTCATGATCAGGGTGACGGTGAAGTCACCTTTCACTTTGCGCACCCACCCCCGCACAAGGGTGTAGCCGGCGAAAAAGAGGATCCCCAATGCAACGGCTCCATAACCCAGCCAACCCACTCCCATCAAAACAAGATCGAGCGCAATGAAGGTTGGAGCATAATGCAACTTAAAAGAAGATTGTGCATCCTGAGGAAGATTCCCTTCATACAGAGAGCCATCCGCGTAGGCTGCAGCTGCTCCGCAAGGAACCTGAACAGCGCCGGCAAAGCCCGACATAGGCTGCAAGAAAGCGTAGTAATACTGGCTATGCGAATGCAAGATCGGCGTGAAAGGAAAGCGATAATAGCCAGCAGCTGCGCCGGGACTGAGCAATACTGTTGAGGTAAGGATATCCGTCGTCGCGATAGGACTGGCGCGTAGATGCAACACCAGCTGTCCCGCGGCGACAGTATCTGGCTGCAAATAGATTTCAAAAGCAGCCAACCCGCCATGACGGGCAACAAAGGTCTGCCCCACAACGGCCGTATTCGAAAGCGTTGCTACACAGTCTGGCAAAGTTGCGGGCTGAGCGATATCTGTAAAATCATTACAGCTCGTCAAAAAAAGCAAAAGCAAAAGCCAGACCAGGTCCTTAAGGAGTCGCGGCATTCGCATGGTAGTCTCCTAAAGTAACTATTCAGGCTGGTGTGGCCTGGAACTGGACGCCAGGAGGTCGGAACGGCATGCCAAGCATAGCCAGGCGCAAAGCGTCCAGCACACTCTGTCCGTTCTTGCGAGCCGTTGAG
>Ga0116190_1000916_pt1 | contig 27472 bp, 50 predicted proteins | sample AD_JPNTR4_MetaG_FD_89808 | JGI IMG/M metagenome (GOLD analysis project Ga0116190, IMG submission 89808) | Active sludge microbial communities of municipal wastewater-treating anaerobic digesters from Japan - AD_JPNTR4_MetaG | ecosystem: Engineered > Bioreactor > Anaerobic > Digestate | place...
GGTGATGTGGTATTGTAAGGTTTTGAACCAATGCAATATCAAACCCGTAATTTTGGGTTCTCATACAATAATCATCATCATCGCCAAATCCAAGACCAAAACCATCATCTAAAAAGCCTATATGTTGAAATACTTTAGAATCAAACATAGTACAGAAAAAAGCAACCATACGAGGTTTTGGGAGTATAATATAATCTTGATTATCTTTTGGAACATAGCAACCCTGCCAACTATCTTTTGTCGTTGTTAAACTACCGCTAATAACACAATTTTCATTTTCTATTAATGGTTTTGATAGTTTTTCAAGCCACCCCTCTACAGCTTCGGTGTCATTATTCATTAATACTACAAAATTACTATCAGATGCAGCAATACCTTGATTAACAGCTTTTACAAATCCTAAATTTTCTTTATTGATTATTATTTTATGTGGCAAATCTTTTAATGTTCGTAGTATCTTAACAAACTCTTTATAATCCGAACCGTTATCTACAAATATTATTTCATAGTCTTTAGAATACTTTTGTATGGATTCTAAACATTTTATACATAAATCACTTTGATTCCAATTTGGAATTATTATTTGGTATTTCATAGTTTTTACAATATTTGTTGCCCTCCAATTTATAATCTAAAAACGGGGAAAGCATGGTTAAACTTATATTTTTTGTTTTTAATATATCTCGTATTTTTTTAATCAAATCAACAGTAACAACGCTATGATATTGTTGATATGCTTTGTTTTCGGGTGTTTGGTTGTAATAGTTTTTAAAGTTTGTATCACCATTAATAGAACCTGCATCACAACCAACTAATATGATATTATTGCTCCCCATATAAACAGCCAAGCTAATAGCATTTACTGTAGTAGTTCCACCAACATACAAACTGTCATTTTCAATATAATCAAATATATTATGCTCAATTCTTTGATATGTTTGATTATTGTGTTTGTAGGTTATATACAATTCGCTTTTATGTTTATTTACAAATTTGCTATCTATTACCCCACAATCGTATTCAGATACAAAAAACCTTGTTTTAGAGCCTTTATCTATAAAATTTATACAATCGGGTATTAATGAATGATGATGCAAAATATTATACTTTAAATCAAAATGCTTATATGCCATATTCACGCCAATAGTAATTAAATCCTTAAAATTATCACACGGGTAATAATCCACACTTGCACCCGAACCAATTATAAATATAGGTTGGTTTTTATGTATATTGTAAAAGTCCTGCAATATCATAAATTGTGTTTAATCTTTAAAATGCTTTTAGCATCTTCATAACTCATAGGATTACCGAAAGTAATACCATTTCTTTTTTTAGTCGTAAATATAGTTTGATTACAATACATTCCCTTACACCCTTTTTTAACCATTGTAAGCCATAAATCCCAATCTTGCAACCTTTGTATAGATTCATCAAAATAAGGAAAACAAGTCGTTCTAATAACGGTCATTGTAGATATATAGTTTGTATGTTTTAACAAATCTGTATCAAATTCTTTATTACAATAAATTTGCCCGTCCATTTTATATGCTCCGTAAACAAATGAAACTTTATTGTTTTTCTCTAAAATATCTATCATTGTTTGTATAGCATTTTTACGCCATTTAATATCATTATCAGAAAATAATACATATTTTGTTTTTCGCTTCAATAACTTAAATCCTTTATTTCGCATAGCATTAGCCCCTTTACTTTCGTAATCGTAGCACACTATCACATTAAAATCTTTAAATTTTCCTTTGGTTAAACTATTTAATGTAATATTTTCGGATTCGCCTATTCTAACTGGTATTATTACTGTTAGTAATGCTTTGGGGTTATATGTTATTATTTTGTGGGATAAGTGCATTTTATATTAGTTTTAGAACAAATATAAACATAAAATTAACTATATCAAAATATTGCACAAAAAAAATCGGACTAATTATAAAAACTAATCCGATTAAAGTGGTATATATTGATATATATAGAAGGAGGCTATTTGCCTTTTTTAGTTTTTGAAAATATTAAAATACCTGCTGCGGTTAAAACAAGCAATCCAATACCGCCAATTAGCCACCAATTAATAGAATTAGTGTCAATCGTAATCTCTGCTTTTTCTATCGCTTCTGTTAGCTCATAGCCTTCATTAAGATATTTAATAATTTCATCTTTTTGCTCTTGAGTAAATTCCGTACTGTTATTTACAAAATTTATATCATTTTGCAATTTAGTATTATCTATATAATCATCAGCATCCTTATCTCCAGTCAATTTATTTTTGCCAATCATGTCTAACATTTTAACAAAAATAGTTGATGATGCAGTTATTGCTGATGCTATAACTGCATCATCAACACCACCGGCATTAAGAAAATCCCCTTCTGCATTTGAAACATTTTTATAAAATAATTTTCCAAGAGGACTTCCGTATTTTGGTAACGGGTTTTGCTTCCCATGTCTTTCAACCCATTTTTCTAAATCTTCTTTTCTTCCACCAAATTTTCTGTAGTGGACTATAATTTTACGCCAAATTTCAGGCTTGTTTTGTTTTGTTCTTAATAATCTGCCTGCTAAATCAAACGCATTAATAGATAATAAAGTATGGAATCCTGACAATGGAGCTGCAAATAATATTCTTGCTTTTATAGTATTTTTAGATTTATTCCAAAAGTTATTATTTAAACTTTCTTGTTTGTCTGCAAGTAATTCAAGTTTATCATCTTTAAAATTAGATTCTTTTCTCCAACCCTTACCGTATAATGATTTATAAGTCTCACGCAACTGCCGTTTTGATTCTCTATAAGTTTTACGTGCTATTCTATTTTCATAACGCTTTTGTTTTCTCTCTGCAAATGCGTATTTTTCAGCATATTCATCTAATTCTTTTTCTTTTGGAGACAAAACATTTTCATCAAGCGTTGTCATTTCTAAAATCCTATCATTCATTTTTTTATCCCATTCCAAGAACAAATCTTCTTCTGTAGGCAAATTTCTATCAGTATAGTATTTTAATTTAGTTTCAGCTTCTAAAACGCTTTTTACCAATCCTAACCTTTTATCTTCATTACTTTTTAATTCAGAAATAATAGCATTTACACGCTTCCTTGCATCTCTTTTTTCTTTTCGAGCATTACGTCTATTTTCACGTCTTTGCTTACGTCCTTTTCTATTTTCATACAAATCTAAACGTAAATCAACAAGTTTGTATTTCGATGCCAATTCTTTTGCTAAAGATAATGTATTATCGTAGTCCGTTTCCTCATTCAGCAACTCACGGTATTTTAATTCTGCCTGTCTTTCTGCTAAATCTAAATTTGTATAACTACCTTTTACTTTGAATTTAGGAAATAAACCTGCTTGACCGATATAATTGCCAAATCTCTCAAAGTTTAATATATCATTTGCATAGGGTTTATGCTCTGAATATTTTAATCCTATTGATTTTATTTCTTGACCTGTAGATGCTTTTAACTGTTGCCAAGTTTGCCACAAAGCATCATATATAATTTTTTCATTTGGAGTTCCTGCTGCCCACCATTTATTTGTATTACCGTAATTAATCCACCCGTTAACATGATTTACAAATGCACTACCATAGGCGGTACTCCAAGCGGAATTTATTGCTATTTCTTTTACAAGCGAAGGGTCTGCATTTAATCTTTCTACCTCTGCTTCTAATTTTTCATATTCGGTTAATTTATTTGGAATACTATTATCATACGCTTTTAGTTTAGGTATATAAACATTATTTACCCGATATAAAGCATCTGTATTGTTTTTTACATCGCTTGCAATTCCTTTTACAACTGTAATAGGATTCAATTTTTCGACTAAATCACCAAAAGCATTTAAGTATTGAGGCTCATAATTTGAAACTCCATACATATTTTTTAAGAATTTATTTGCTGTTATATTTCCCATTACAATAATGTTTTAAGATTACTTACTTTCCCCATTGCTATAACAAATTCTTGACTTGAAAGTCTATCAAATAATTCGGTTAGCAAATCTTTTTTATATTTATTATTATATTGCCAAACAACGTATGACAAATCTGCTTTTGTTTTAATTAGCCCAAGCATTGCATTTATTTTTGTTTCATTATCACCAGTCCAAGAAAACGAATTGTAAATGTTTTTTGCAATATTACTTGATTCAGTTCCTTTGTTTTGAAATGATATTTGATTTTCTCTGCCATTATAATATGTCGGCTTCCACATTTCTTGTGTTTTAGCAATATCAAGCAATTTTTGTGCTGTTTTGTCTATATCGTCATCTTTAATACCAATCCATTTCAACAATGGATTTAATATTCCAAAATATACAATTGATAAGGCAACAACACCTATTGCCCCTATAATTACATATTTTGTAGTTTTGCTTTCTGCTAATTTTTTAATTTCCATTTTACTATCCTTTTTTAACTACATCACTACGAACATATCCTTCGGTATATGTTTTTAGTAACCCATAACTTGTAAATGATTGTATTGGCTGTGCAAGTTTTACTTTATACCAAGTTAAACCATCTTCAACCCCTTTGACTTCTGACAAAACAGAACCAATTAATCCTATATGGTCTTTTTTAATAAGTGTAGATGGGAAAAAATCATCTACCCTTGCTTCATCTCTAATATTTACAGTATTTCCAGATGGATATAAATTATCCCCTACAGATATTTTTGTTCCAATCGAAAAGCCTCTATTACCACCTATATTGGTATTATCTAAATTTTCATTCTGTGCTTTTTTATTTTTTATTACACTATATAATAAAAAACCAATTCCCAAAGCTGCTGTTCCAACGCCAACCGCTATTAAAATCTTTGTTCCTGTATCTACTTTTGAATCCATAATTATAATTTTTTTACAACATCAATACGAACATATCCTTCTGTATTTTTTGCTGTCGGTTTATCTAATTTTACTTTATACCAAACATAATTGTCTTTGCCTAATTCACTTGATAAATACGTGCCAACTGTCCCTACGTAATTTGGATATATATAATTACCCATTTCTACATTTGGTGTCGAGCGAATGTTTACATTATTCCCAAGTGGAATAATAGTGTCGCCAACTTTCATTTCATCGGGAGCGGTTGCCGTTTCTTTTCTGAATTTTCTATTAAACACAAAAAATAATGCTCCTGCCGATAGTATTAGTATTGATGATATTATTATAGTTGGTTTATTCATGTTCTATTTTTTTAAAATATTTAATGTTGTTGTACCTTGCATTGTAGGATTTGTCGTTGGAGTATAACTTTGCAAATTAGATTCAACCCTATTTTCAAACCTTTATTCATATCTTAAAATCTTTTATTAATTTACCGTATCTTAAATTTTTGTTTTTACCTTGAAAATGCAAGAATGTTGTTTTATCTAATTCCTGTACTTTCATTTTTTTTTGCTCTACTTTTTGAGTAAAACTATATTCTTCAATTCCAAATAAATCCTCAAATACTATTTTCTTTTTTGTAGGTTTACATTCAATCAAAGCAACTTCAAAATTTTCTTTAAATACTTCAATATTATTTGCTCCAAGCAATCCCGAACATATTAATTTATCGGGTTTTATTCCATTAAATTTATCAAAGTTTTTTACATAATCATAATCACGTATAAGCTCCGTAAATATATCAGAATCATTGTTTAATTGCTTTGCAAATCCTGACTTTAAAAACACATCAAAATCAATGTGAATAAATGGTTTTTCTTGCATTGAATATGTTATTAATTTTGGAAAATTCCAATACCTACAATCAAAATCGTATTTACTATAATCTATTTCAATAATATCACATAATTCACTTGCTGTAACATTGTTTTTAAGAACATCAGCACCAAAACTATTTGTGTATATACATATATCTTTAAATTGGCTTTTAGCTGCTATAATTGATTTATTTGCAGCCTCAAAAAATAATTGTGGTATTCCGAAACCGCAACTAATATTTTGAATTTCATTAACCCAATATGTATAGCACAAACGCATTACTCAACTAAAAATTTACCATTAGTTAAATAGTATTCCGCATGTTTTTCAAGCTCATTATTGATTAGTTTTAAAGCTCCCTTTAAACCTATTTGTCCTTTTTTAGTTTGTTTTATATATTCTAATACTTGCATTTGTGGAGGTCTACCCATCATAAATGCTTGTGTATTTATTCTACTCATAACATCAGTAGCAAGTTTATCTTTGCTTGACATTAAATATGCACCCATAGAAACAATTTCTTTATAAACTTCTTTTACAAGCTCATCGTTAGAAACATTACCTTCCGCATAAGATTTTGTTTGATATGATGTAGGAATTGCAAATGTTTTAACATCAGCAACTACAGTAGTTTCACTAACATTTTCAGCTACCGCATCGGGAGTTTTTGTTCCGATTAATGGTAATTTTTTTCTATTTAAAAATAGTAATATAGCTGCTAATATAGCTGCTCCACCTATTATTTTTTGATTTTTACTTAATGCCATAACTTTAATTATTAATAGTGTGTGTATGTTCTTGTTTTTGCAAGAGCCAACATTTGTGCGTAATCAAGACCTTCAATACCTAAAGATTCTCGTGTTTTTGTTCCTTTTGATATTTCTTGACTTATTTGATAAACTGCATCAGAAATTTGCTTGTCGCTATTTCCGTTATTGCCCCAATTGTTTTTTTTCATATAATTAATCCAATTTTGAACTGCTGTAAAAAATTTAGAATAATCCGAATCCGAACCCGATGCCGATTGTTTTTTTCTTTTGTATAAAATTATACCCGTAGCGATACTTGCTGCTACAACAATACCGCCTACTATTATCCATATAGTACTATTTTTCATTTTATTATTATTTTATTATTGTTTTATATATTCGTATGCTATTGGTTCTAATTTACCTTCGGCAGATTTTTTTCGGAATATATCAGAAATGCCTTCTGCTATTTCAACACTTTCCTTACCAAATGTTAAAGCATTTTGAATTTTATCCCAAGTTGTTTTCTTTTTAGTTGTTGGTTGTGTTGCCGTTTGTTGTGTTGGCGTTTCCTTATTGCTTCCACTTGTTTTATTTTTTTCTCCAAACCAATCTTTCCATTTAACGGCTAATACTATACCGCCTATTGTTACCACCCCAGCGGTAACGCCTATTGCTATTTTTTGCCCTTTTGTGAGTGCCATATTATTTATATTTTAGTTTTTGAATCGCTTCTGTTTGGTCTATTTTCATAATAAACATTACCGTTTTTAGAAATTCTCTTACCTGCTGGTTTCGCTTTTCTTTTATAATCCAAAGCTAAATCCTTTTTTTTTCTATTAACCTTTCTGTATTTGTCGGTTTTTTTTATTGCTTTATCAAGCCATTTACTAAATAGTGCCATATCATTATTTATTTAAAATTTTTACATATATCATCATCAGTTGATGGTGCTGTTATTTCATTGTAATTCATTGAAATGTCAATTGGAAAATCTTTTACAGTTACCCCTTGAACTTCACCAGAAACAACACCTTCTGTTCTTACTATAAACTTATCTGGTTGAGTAAACATCAATAATGCAAGTGTATGAATTTGCTTAAATTTTAATTTACCTAATTTGCTTATTTCAATTGAAACCGGTATATTTAAAGTTGATACAGCCAAGTTTTGTATTGTCTGTGTCAAATTTTGATTTACCGTTGCAACTAATATTTCATTAATCCAAATATTGAATTTGTAAGATTTTAACTTTACGCTAAAATCACTACGATTTTTTATCTTTGTTTGTAATGTAATGTCAATTTTTTCAGAAGTAATAGAGGTAATTTTTAAACCCGAAATCTTATAGCAAAATTTCATAGACATCTTTACGTTTGAATATACGTAAAAACCTATACTGCCAAAAAATAGCAGTATAGAGCCTACGATTAAAATGTTACGTGCTGTCTTGTTCATAAATTACCTCTAAATCTATTACTTTCCAAATTTTTGATATAACTTATATGCTCCATAAGCCACACCAGCCGCTACTGCAACAACGATAACTTTGTTAGTTGTACTTGCTTTCCAAAATGTTTTTAATTTTTCCATTTTTCTGCGTTATTAATATTAATACTAAAATAATTTCAATGTTACTAAATTTTATAGCGAAATACTTAAATAACTATATTTTTCAACTATCTACCGTCTGCCTGTTTTGCTCCGTCAAAATATTTTTCAAGACGTTTTCTATTTTCGGGATTATCAGCATTTTTATACACTTTAATCCAAGTAGTTAATAAGTCTACTCTCGAAAATCCAAGACCTAAATATATTTTCATTGCATTTTTGTCTGCTTCCTCCTCGTTATGCTTATCTTTATTCATGTACACATGTGCAAATTCATGACAAAGAATAGCAAACCTACCACTTACTGTATAGTTTTTAAAATTTTGTTTTGATACTTCTATTACTCTTGTTTTAGAATCCACCCTTGCAACCGATTTTGTTTTTCTTACAACACCGTCTTTATCTAATGCTTCTAAAGAATCAACTAACTTTATTTTTATATTACCATTCTTACTATTGTAATCACCCAAAGGCAAAAAACTTGCACGCAAACTAAACTCTATTGCATGTTGAATAAATTCTGGAATTAAAGGATTGTCATATAGTTCCTGTGGAATATTAGTTTCTAAATGAGAACGTTCTACGCTAACTATTTTCGGTTTCTCATCGTTTGTATTTTTGTTTCTTGCAACAACAACAACTTTGTCTCCATTGATAGGGAGCATTAATTTGAAAACGAAAGAGCCTCGAAAACGCATCTCTCTACAAACAATTGCTGTATTTTCATATTCAGGCTTTAATACATATACTTGAACATTTGCATAAACATTTGAGTTTACCTTTACTTCAAGTATCATTGGTATATTTTTCGTTTCTACAGTTACTCTACTCATTTGTTATTTTATTTAATCCATACCCAATAATACCGCCTCCAAAAGCACCTATTGCTGCCGATGTTATTTTACTTTTTTTAAACATAACACCATACACAAATCCACCAACTAATCCCCATAATGCTAATCTGCTTGTAAGTCGAAATTGCGACATTTTTGATTTAGCATAAGTGCCACTAACGATACTTTGAATATCAGTTTGTAAATCTTTACTCTCCCATTCCGCTTCCATTGTCTATTATAGTATCTGTTGTTTGACTTGATTGTTCTGTCCCGTCTGTATTAATCGGAATATTTAAACTTTCTTCTACCTTTTCTTTATCAATTTTTTTTTTTGAATTTACATTTTGATATATTTTATAAACTAAAAATATACCTGCTGAAATTAAAATTGCATTTAAAAGCAAATTTTCTTTTTTAACAGGTTCTGTTATAGTTCCGTCTGCTGCAAACATAAATTGATGCTGTTTTTTAGCCTCAATAATATATTTAGATATTTTGCTGTGCTTTGGCAAACTTTTTAATGTACTTATCCCTAATTGAAATATTCTTTTGCCTTCTGGAGATTGAATATAACTCGCATCTTTACCGTCTTTACGCAATAGTAATTTCATTAAATCAGAAGCAAAATCGTCTGAACGACTTATTTGGTCTAACATCTTTGATACTATTTGCAAATCAGTTTCTTTTATTCCTATTACTATTTGACGTTTTTTTAATAATGCTATTATATCGGGTCTATCTTTTACAAATAATTCCCCGATTTTAGACATTAAAACCTCTCTGCGAATAAACTCATCATTATTTTTAATCGAACTTTTAAAAGTTTCGATTATGTTACTTTTTATAAACATAACTATTTATTTTTATTAGTTAGTTACACTTGCAAGCAATAATGTTGCCACCAAAACAACACCACTTACGATTAATATATTTTTTGAAGTTGTTAGCTGTTTTATTTCTTTTGCCTCTTGACCCACATTCGTTCCTTCTGCTGCAAAAGTCATACATGCTGCACAATCTAATTTTTCTTCTTGTTTTGGTTCTTCTTTTTTATTTTGAGCGTTTTTTGAATAATACACATCAAATATTTTTTTGTCAGGGTGCATTTCAACTAACGCAGAAACACAATTCCCGTCATATTTATTTCTTTGCAAATATGATATAATGATTTTTTCTACATCATTTTTAGAATAGTCAAAATCTTTTTTAGTTATTTTTTTTGCAATACTTCTCGTGTTAGGGTTTGCCTGGATTACACGCCTTGCGAGATTTTCAATATCATTTGGAGTTACACCTGTATTCATGGCTATTAATTTTTTATTAAAAAAAAAGGGTAGAGCATAATGCCCTGCCCTTTTTTATTGGTTATTTTATAATCTTACGATTATTTCCAAACTTCTTGGTTAGGATTGTTTACAATCATTTGTTTAGCTGTGTTTCCACGTACTAAAGCTGTAGTTGAGTTTTCAATAGCCTCAGCATAGAAACGATATTGCAATGTAACACCTGCTGCAATGCTTTCAACTTTAATAGATGTATAATGGTTGATTAAGAAATCCCATTGTGCATCACGTACACTTAAAACATTTTGTAAAACAGAAATGTCTGGGTACAAAGGCTGTCTTTCCTCTTTACCTGTGTCAGTTTTAGCAACATACATCAATGAAGCATCTGCTGCCGAATTTTTTTCTGAATCTGTATTCGCTGCTGTACAGTTAATACGAACTCGGTTGAATTTAAATACTGTACCTGCTGCAATTGAGCGAAGTAATTCAGCGTAAGTTCTTCCTTGAACACCAGATGTTAATAAAACCAAATTGTTTTTTCCGGAAATTTCTGGAGTTGCAGAAAATGCTCTGTTAATAGCATCAAACAATTCAACTTCGGTATCTACCGCTGTTCCTGTGTTTTTTGCGTTAATAATTAAAGGAAGTGATACTTCTTTGCGACCGTCTCCGCCTGCGTTTAAGCTCTCTCCCATAGCTACATTTCCATCTGCATAGTCATATCCTTCTGCTGATAAAAATTGTGCTTGCTCGAATTTTGAATCTAAATAGTTCATGTGCAAAATATTTATTGGTTAATAATTAATTACTCTGTTGCGGCTTCTGTTGTTTTTTTTACCATAAAGCCTTTGTCTCTTGCTATAAATGCGAGTGTTGTTCCTACGAATGTTGCTGCTATTAATACTAATGTTGCCACAACGTCTTTTTTCTCTATTTTCATTTTGTATAAAAATTAAAAGTTTACAATTTTTTCTCACAAAATTATATTGAGAATATGAGAGTAATTACTATTTAAAAATACTTTCAACTTACTTTCAACTTAATGCAATAAAAAAGCCCCTACCAAAATATCGAATAGGGGCTAAAAGCGAATTGAATTATGAAAAGAAGATTTTTATTACAAAAAACTGAAATTAAACATTTTTATCTCGCCCACCAAAAACCCGTTTTTTTAGGCTGTTCAACTGGTTGCTCAATAATTGGTTCAATCGGATGTTCAATCATTTCATTATTTTGCACATTTTGTTCTGATTGCGGTTCAGTTTCCGTGTCATCGTCCATTTCTGCAATGTAATCAATGATACGCTCGTTGTAATCCTCTGCACGTTGTTTTAACGTGAATGATTCTTCGCTATATTTTTTTGTTGGTGCATCTGCAAATTTATTATAGTATGCAGGAGCTTTTGATTCTAATAATCTTGTTATTTTTTCAAGTTCCGCATTTGCTAAATTAATTTGTTTTATGTAGCCTTTTACTTTGTCTGGCAATTGTCCTTCTTCAATTCCCTTATGTTTCAATACCACTTTGTAATCCATAATGTTTTACTTTTTAAAAAATTTATATTTCAATTCTATTTTATTTCCTTTTTTAGTTTTTTCAATTGAACGAACATTGCCACGTGCTTTTATTTTCGATTCGTGCGACTTTGCTGCTTTTTCTGAAGTATGAATTTTTTTATATTCTTTTGTTACTATCTTGCCCATAGATTTAATCTATTAAATTAATAATATAACAAATGTATATTATTTAAAACACTTAAAACAAGGTCTATTAAATTTTTCAACTATAACATTTTCATCATATAAAAAATATTGGCTTCCAAAACCAAGCGTTCTATTTCGGTCTGAAATTCTTTTACATCTTTCTTTATACCTATTAATTGCAAAATCTAAATTTACCATGTTTAAGTGCATTCCTTTAAATGCCGCATATACCTGTGGGTATATAGTAATGCCGTTTATCTGAACAGTATGCTTGCCAACACCAAATATTGGATTAGCCTGTTTTCTTACAATACAAGGCTTTACATATAACGAATCAAAATACCCATAATTACGTTGCTGCAACATTGGCTTTTCGATAATTAAATCTTTATTTTCTGATTCATGAGGTATCATTTGGTAAAATAACGCATGGCAAAAATCAAAAGAATATATATTTAATTTGTTAGCAATAATAAATTCGTCAGCATCAACACATATAAAATAGTCTGAATCGGTTTTATTGATTATTTTATTTGTCAAAAAAATAAGTCCTATATCATCAAAACCAAAACTAAATTCAATTATCTCAAATTCTATATTGTATTTATTGCAATAAGTTTCTATAATTATTTTACTATTATCTGTAGTATCAGCATCAAATAAAAATATCATTTTATTTACATATCTGTAATTAAATATGAAGTGAGGCAGTAAATATTCCTCGTTGTATATCGGGGTTATTGTTGTTAATTTCATAAATACAATTTTTAAAATTTGCAATATTATTTATTTTTTAGTTATTAATTAAATCATTAATAACCTGCGAATAACATGTTATATATGTTAGTTTTGTAGTGTTTGATAGGTTAGCAGCTCAAAATCCAAGCCATTTCATATTATCACCTTCATACCGCACTTTAAGAAGCATTGCATGAGTGCAAATACAACCTTATTAGTGTATCTACTATTTTATCTATCTGTTTGCTATACAAATTTATGGTTTTATTTGCTGCATTAATAAGTTTATCCATATTTTCTTTACTTGCATTTGCCATATCATCATCGTAATCCCTATATTCTTTTGGAATATCTATACTATCAAGACCGAACAAATCTAATTGCTCTAATTGATATTTTACAAGCCCAACATTTGCATATAACATAATATTTGTAATACTTGTAGCCCAATTTAATATAGTCCAATTTGAAGTAATATCTTTTGTTTTTGGAGGAACAGAACCGCTACCGATATTAAGTATATAAATATCCTCAATCTTTGTATCATCATACTTTTGAAGTTTTGATATACAACAAATCGCCGTATCGTTTGCAACCATACCGCCATCAATTCCAACAACATCATTTATTTGTTTTGGTTTAAAATAAGTTGGGGCAGCACTTGTGCAACGCAATACATCTTTTATTTTATAATCGGTACGCTCATTATTTGCTTTAATATTTGAAAAGAAATACGCCTTGCAAGTGTTTAAATCAACTGTTGGTATAATTACATGATTTTTTAAATCCTTTAATTCTGAATCCCCAAAATACTTGTTTAAATACTTTTCTAAAGCCTTTTCGCAATACTTATATGTAAATGAACCAAATAGCCTTTTTGACTTATTAAATATCTCGTAACAATGGTCTTTATAAAAATTATAAGCATCGTTACAATCGTATTTATAGTTGCCATCTTTGTCTTTTAAAGAAATGATTGCAGAAATAATTCCGCCTGTACTTGCTCCAGAAATAACATTAAAGTATTGTGCTAAATTTACTTTAACATTAGTTTTTTTACGCAATCTATTTTCGATTTCACGCAAAATAACAGTTTCCATGATTCCACGAACACCGCCACCATCTATTGCAAGTATTGTTTTTATCATTAATTAATCATTTTACTTGTTAAATATCCACTTACAGCAGATAATCCTGCAAATTCTTTTTTAATAGAAGCGTAACCTATTACAATATCAGCCATAATTTTATTATTTTTAATTTATAAACGGAACAAATGGGGTTATTTCAGATTCTAAAACCTCTTTAATAATCGGCAATTCTCCCTCGATTCGTTTTGCACATGCTTGTTTTAACGTTCCTTTAAAATATCTTTCAATTTTAAGACCATCTTTTTTTGCTAAAAGCAAAAACGTTTTTATTTTTTCTTCTTGTTTTTCTTCGGTTTTTGCATGAGCTTTTTTATAAACATCTTTTACTTCAATAGGTTCTTTCCCTGTTTCTTGTTTATAAATTTGTTCTACCGTTGTAGGTTCTCCCAATAATATAGAGTCTTTTTCTTTTGTTTGTTGCTTTTGTGTGTTTCCCGTTTTAGGTTTTGCACTTGTTTTTTTTCTGCTCATAATTATTATTTTTATCAAAAATACTATTAATTATTTTATTATCAAATAATTATTTGATTTTTATATTTTCTTTTTCTAAAACTTTTTTCCAGGATTGATTTTTATGTTCACAAATATAGTTTGTATCACAATAAATCGGAATACCTTTTTTTTGTAAATCTATACTAAAAAACGTGTCTGCATGTGCAAAGTTTTCAGTTTCAATATGCCATTCTTCATCATTTATTTGAAAAGGAATTTGAGTAAATACACTTCGCTTTATTAAAACAAAACCAAGCCCTAAATTTACACATTCTTTTAATGTTCCGTCCATGAATAATAAACCGCTTTGCCAATCACCCAAAGCATCTTCTTTAAAGTATGTGTTTTCCGATATTCTATTTAAACAAACTAACATGGAATTATGATGCTTTCCTATAAAATAAGTAAAGCCTACGACCTCTCGATTATGTGATAGTAATATTTCAACTGCATTTTTTACTGGAGCAAATACATCTGATTCAATACTTAATATATAATCATAGTTGTTTTTAATTGCATACACTCTGCTAATTTCATTACACCGTGCCATGTGATAACGAATATCTTTATCCCTTTCAATTTTAGGAACGTGCATTATATATGTTTTTGGTCTAAATTTATAACCTAAAAATTTTTCAGCATGTTTTTTATCTTCGCTATTATCAAGTATAAGAATATCTAAATTATTGTATGTTAGCTCCGAAATGCTTTTAGCCCATTCACGCAAACAATAATCTTTATAATGAGAAGTAGGAGTAACGATAAGTATTTTAGGTTTATTTAGGATTTCCATATATCATGCTATATTCTACCATTTTTTCTTTTATTGCTGTTTGAAAATTGAATAACGGTTTGCCTGTTTTAATATCTTTAAGTTTAAGCAGTGGTTTTATTTCGGACGCTTCTTCTTCCAGTAAAAACATTGAAACAGCATTTTCAAATTCTTGACGAGAAAAATTACCATATATTTTCTGATTATCAAAATCTACATACAAATAAAACCGTCTAAATTTAACATCTGCATTATCCCAATCTTTATGACCTTTGCCAAATCCTTTTGCTTCTAATTCTTGCATTTTGCGTATACCAAACATATATCGATTGTTTACGATAATTTCAGCTATACGAACTTTCGGATAATCCTCTCCAAGATTTTTTTTTACTCTACTTCTATTGCTTGAATCATTTGCTTTATGCAATCGCAATACATTTTTTAATGCTTTAAATTTAGGGTTAGCAAATTTTGCTATTGACTGAAAGTGAGTGATAACATCGACATCTTTGTGCCGAATGGTAGATAATGCTCCAACCATTGAAGCCATTACAGAATCACCAACAATTAATGTTAAATCTTCTAACACTAAAAGCCCGTTCATATAGTACTGTAAAATAATATTTAAATCCTGTTTAAAATCCGCCATAGTCTTAATTCTTCCACCTTTTTTGGGTGTAATTCTACGAACCTCTACAATTGGCTGTTTTACAAATACGCATATATTTTCAATTGTGCAATCAATAGGCTTAAACTCCCTAAACTCATCATTTACGTCTAATATTAATACCTTTCGAGGCTTGACCCCTCTTTGAATATCGCCTTGTGCTATTTTTTTCATTAGTTGGATAGATGTAAAAGATTTACCTATACCCTTACAACCTACCGCTATGCTAAACTTTGCCTCACGTTCATTAATCATTTTATCACTCTCCGTCCTCTTTAAGTTGTTGTTCTGTTGTTTGCGTATTAGTCGTTGCCTGTTTTATTTTTTCTGCCGTTTCTCCAATTTCATAAGGGATAGATTGTTTTGCGACCATACGTAAAACATTTTGTTCTACATTTTTTAGAACTTTACTCATATCAAGTAATCCTATTACTTTTGGTGCAGCATCTTGAATAACTAACATTCCAAGCCTTGTTTCATCTGACATTCCAAGCCCTCGTTTCATCGCAATACGTTTCAAAACATCACGCATTTCTTTTTCGACATCGGGATTTAAACGCATTAAATCATCTAAATTTTGATTCCAATACTCAATAAATTCACGATAAGTAATAGATGTTCCGCCTCCCATATCAATATGAAAATCCAATGCTTTCATATTAAATTTACCCTGTATAGCTTTAAACTGATATTTTTCTTCGGTTTTTTTAAGACCGTTCCGAAGCATATCTATAAGGAATTTATAACCGTCTACAATTGTATCTGCGAAATTATTACTTAATACTTTTTGCTCCTTTTTATCTTCGTCCGACATATCTTGATAGATAGCCTTTTCTTTTGGCTCTGAATTTTTACTTTCTGAATTATCTAAATTTTCGTTGTTTTGACTTTGGTTTAAATCAATTACAATTTTTTCAACCTGTGGCGTTTCTACGGAGTTTGGTATAGTTCCAATTATATCTATGGTATCTCCTTTGCTATAACCTCTATCAACTGTCTGTGCTGACATTAACGGGTCTATTAATTCCATTTGTGTATTTTCTGCTGATGCAAATTCGCCCTCTAATGCTGCCAGCATTGCATTTCTTTCTGCTTCCTTTTGTTCTGTATTCCTTTTTGCCATTATAATAAACTTTTATATTGTTTTTTTAATTTTTCAATTCGCTGTAATAACATTTCATCTTTTGCTTTCGTTTTTGACAAATTCATTATTCTTTGCCTTCTGCGTTGCATCATAGCAACACTTCTACCAAAATAATAATGACATATAGCTTTGTATGGTATACGCTCATAGTCATACAGGAAAAAAACTATTACATCAAGTATTTGTGATTGTATTGAATTACATCTTTTACCCTCGCTAACGAAATCAGATTTTTTCATTCCGTATTCTTTCAAAACGAGTTCTTCTATGAATTTTATTCTCTCATCGTTATATTCGCACATAGTATAATATAAGTTTAAAACTATGCGAAAATAAGTTTAATTTGAGTTGAAAGTCAAATGAAAATGCAACTTTCAACTTTATAAACAAAAAAGCCTATCGTCAATTGATGATAGGCTTTAGTTTAAATAAAAAAAATATAGAAATAATAAAAGACTTTCTATTTTAAAGAATGTATATTTTTTTTAAAAATTAAATACTAACATAGCTGCATCTCTACTATGGTTTGATGGAACATATAATCCTGTCATTTTTTTAAACGCTTCTACTGTTGTTTTAGTCGTATTACTTTGCGGAGCAACCATTTCATACGGTATAGCATAATCTTTTAGCATATCTTCCCAAATTATAGCATCACGCTTTACGCTCCCAGCACCCTGTAATGTAGTGTAATAATTTGGGTCAGACTTACTTCTACTACGTTTCCTCGCATCTTCTACACGAACTCTAATTACCCTGAAATTGGGGTTATTAAAATACTGCAAAACCCTCATTATTGCTGTATGTATTTTACACGTTTCTATTTTTATAAATGATTTACGTGATTTACTCCATGCAGCTAAACCTGTATTTACACCCGTATCAATCCCTATGTATATTTCTTCTATTGGTTTATCCATTTTTGTAGTCGCTAATAATGACACCAGTTTTTATATTATCTAATGCAATCCCGATAGTTTTTATTTTGAACGGCTCATTCTCGAATAATTCTTTTGCTATTTTCCGAGCATCTTTCATAGTATAGTGAACTACACAAACTCTTTCATATTCATCATAATTAGCACCGTCCGTTATTTCTGCAAGGTAAATATATTTATTTTTTCTCATAACATTAATTCAAAAAATTATTACAAATACAACTATCTTTATTGCCTTTAAAAAATGGAATCCAAATACCCTTATTACCTTTATAAATGATAACAAGTTTTTGTATTGAACCGCACCTCCTGCACATTCTCGCTTTATTTCCTAACTTATCAGCATGATAAATAAAAATATTTTTACGAATAATGATATTAATAAAACAAAATATTAATATACATATTGATATTATAAATGCAGCTTTAGTCATTTTTACCTATTTTAATAATTTCACTAACTGGAATAATTGCTTTTGAAGTTCCATTTTGAACTAAATGTAAATGTATCTTTTCTAATATTAAAGTAACAGCAAATTCGCAATCCCCTTTTTTAATATTGTTTATTTTACAATAATTATTATAGAAATTGTTTACGTATATCATAGTATCTACATCAACATTAAAACCTCCCATTTTATAACCTATAACCTCTAATGGATTCATAACACTCGACAGTTTTTCTACCAAAGTTTCTTCTACAATTTTATCTCCTGCCATGTACCCAACTAAATACAATTTTACGGTATTATCAATCTCGTTCCAAATAAATAATATTCGGGAATAATCACAATTAAGTTTTTTTGTATTTTTTTTAATAATATTAGCAAGTAGAGTTTTTAATTTATCTACTATAATATTTGTTCGTATATCAAATTGCTCTTCCATAATTAAAAAGGATTATCATCAATTAAATTTTGCTGTTCGTTATCATCTTGAACTTCGGGCTGTGCTGTTGGTATATTCGAGCCATCATCAAACGAAGTTTTATCATCATCAAATTCAGTTTCCAATATCGCAGAGGAATTTATTTTTAGTCTACCTAAAGTTCCTAAAGCATGTTTTAATGTTTTAGTTTCTAAAAATCCAACATCTATTTGCCCATTATCACCCGAACCGTAAAGTGCGTTTGCTTTTTCTCCACCTAAATTTTTCATAGAACATTTTTTTAATCTCTCTATATCTTCCGGCAATAACCATTTATAGTCTTTTATTCCATGTGGCAAAGTTAGTTGAACATAACATGCTACTATTTTATTTGATTGTCTTGGAATTAATGGAGCATATTTTACAATTAAATTTCCCGATTCATCGGTGCATGGTTGAAAAGTGTCTCCTTCATAAACTACAATTGGATTATGTGCATGTAATATTTGCCCTGCCCTTTTGCGAAGAATTAATTCACCATGTGTTTGTATTACAAATTGAGCAACATTAATCCAACTTTCACTTTTACCACTAACAACCTTTTTGCTTTTCTTTTCAATATAAGCCTCTGCTTTTGCCTGTTTTTTTATTGAAAGTCCTGTGATTGCAATTTCTAAAAATGCAGAATATAAAGATATATTTGTACACATTTTTAGTTTTGTGGATTCATCCAATATCGCCTGTTTAAAATATATATTTTCTTTTTCATAAAAACTTTCAGCTTCACTTATATCTAATTTATGAATACCCATAAAAGTTTTTATAAACTGCTCTTTCACTTTTAAATCTTCCGAAATTTGTTCGGGTTTTAATGTTTCAATACTTGCCATATATCTAATTTTTAATTTTATTTTTTACCCATTCTCTTAATTCTTTTATTCCCTTATCTATCTCATCTTTTGCTAATTTATAGTAGTCTGAACTGTATTTTTGCTCAACCTCTTTATGTATCAACATAAGTTCGTTAAATATTAAATTAACCTCTTGTTGAGAAACATCTGTATTGTTTTTATTTGCCTCACGTTGCAAATCATTTTTGCACTGCTTTAATATTTCAATTTCACGAATCAAATCAGCAATAGGCTCACGTTTACGCATTCTAAACAAAACAGATATTACTTTTTTTTCGACCTTTAATTTAATACCATTAACAAATTTTTCTTCTACAAAATATTTTTTTTTGTTCAAATAAGTTACAAATCTTCTATATCTATTAAATGTTTTTTCATTTGTAAAAATTCGATTAACTTTATATCTTTTATAAAATTCACCAAAGTACTCAACAGCACCTTCTTCATTAAACTGTTGCTGAACCTCTATTCCGTTTATTTCAAATTTGTGTGTATTCATTATTTTGGCACTCCATAAGCAATTAATAAATCTTTTTTATTATAAACTGGATAAACATAACTACCTTTAATTAAAGCATAATCCCATGCTTCTTTCTCATTGTCAAACAATATTGTTAGTCCATTTTTCACAAACTTTGTAACATTCACATTTGCTGACGTAAAATAATCTTCAATTTCAAATTTATTCATCTTTTATATTAATTAATAATGCAACAATAAAAATATAAATTATCAAACCTCCAATACTTGCAAGAATAGGGTAAAACACCGATTCCCATTTTGCTAATATAGATAAATATTTTAATATAGTACCTAAAATTAGATAAAATATTATGAAAAAAATGTAAATATTTAATAGTTTCATATAACCGTTTTTTTTATTGTTTTTTTTGAATTTTTTATGTTTTTGAGCATTTTATCTTGTATTTCTAATGAATAAACACAAATGCAGCCACTAAAATTGTTTTGTTTTAAAAAATCATCATCTATTGATTCTAAATTTTGTAAATACAAATCACCTTTTAATATTGTTTGTTTTAAAAAATCTTTATGAGCATATTTTAATTTTTGTAAATACAAATCACCTTTTATTGTTGTTTCTTTTAAAAAATCTTTATCAACATATTCTAAATTTCCCAAACCAACAGAACCGTTTATTGTTGTTCCTTTAAAAAAATCTTTATGAATATTTTTTAAACCTGATAAATCTATACAAGAATTAACAATCATTCCTTTTAAAAAATCCTTATTTATTTTGTGTAGTTTTTCTAAATTCAAATATCCTGTATCACCAAATCTTATAGTATTATCTTTTAAAACAAAATTTTTAATATTATATTTTTCTAATAATAGCAATTGTTTTTTTAAATTATTATCCTGTTTTTTTGTTTTATTATTTATAGTATTTTTAGATACAACAATATGTTTTTTTGGGATTTTTATCTCCTCGAATATTTTAGGAATTAAATCCAATAAATAATCTGTAACTATTTCTGTTATTTGGTTATCGTTTTTATGGTTAATTATGTAAATGGAGTTTGGTTTATTACCTAAGTGCATTCCATTATTTACCCCACCCAATTTCTCTAATTCTTTGATAACTTCATTGCCTCGAGTTGCGTTACCTCTAATGTATTTTTTTATCATGACTTTTTATATGCTCATAATGAAACTTTTATGATTTTTTTAATTTCCAAACATAGTTTTCCACGCCGTATTTACCTATTCTTTTAGCATCGGTTTTAATCAATAAATTTTTATTAGTTAAATTTGTTAATGCTCTGCGAATAGAAGTCAAAGGACATTCTGAAACATATTTTTCAAAAAGATTATGAACTTCAACGGGCGTTAATCCGTTTTTACTTTTGCTAATAAATAGCTCCATTACTATAGCTTCTTGCGTTTTGCAAGTTTCTATTGCTTTACTAAGACTTTTACCTTTCAATCCGATTGTATTCCAAAATCCCATAATTATTTACCTTTTATTATTTCATTATATTCCAAATTATCAGATATTATAGTGTTTTTGTTTTCTGCTTGCTTTTCTGCATATTTTTTAATTCTTTCCATTGTGAAGTTAGCAATTTTATCTTCTGACAATTCCTTCGCTTGATTTTCAAACCAAAATTGAAATAGTTCTACCCATGCTATTGGGTTTTTAATCGTAATAGTATATTCATACGAAACTTTTACTTCTGGAATAATTTGCGAAAACAAATCTGCTTGAACCGCTGTTTTCGCCTGAACACTTGCCGAACTTGCTTGTATTATGTTTTGTAAGTTTTGTTTTGTTATTTCTTGTTGTTTTAGGATGTCTAACGCTTTTTTTTCTTCTTCAATTCTTTTTTTCTCTTCCGCAATTCTTTTATCTTCAATATCTTTTAAATGTTTTTTTTCTGCCTCGTCATTTTCAGCCTTTATTTTTTCTTGCAAATCCAAAGCATCTTTTATTTGTTGTTTTTTTGTAGGTATTTTATCTATCGTTTCTTTAATAAATACTTCCATTTCGGAAACATATTGTTTTCTAAACTGCTCTTGCATTGCTGCAAAATCAATTTTTTTTAACTCTGCATCAAACTCTTCATTACTTACATATTCGTATGTTTTTTTAAAAACTATATTATTAAAAGTACCGTATATTACAGCATATTCAGATACCCATTTTTCAAATTTAGTCAAATCTTCAATTGTTTTAATTTCATTCATTTTTTGATTAATGAAATCTTTGTCTGAAAACAAAAAATCATTAAAACGTTCAACAAAATACGTTTTACAATCAGGAATAATTAAAGCCAAATTTTGTGCTTTTTTCTGTGCTTCAATAATTTTAGCTTCATTTTCTTTTCTTATTCTTTCTTGTTCTGCTGCAAAATCATTCATAATTTTTTGCAGAGAAACTATTGTAGGACTATCTTTGCCCAAATCGGATTCCATCTTCGTAAATTCCTTTTTAAGTAAATCCATTATTTGGGTAATTGGTTTACGTCTTTCGAGCATTGCTTTTTGAGTAGCCGGAATTTTTGTTTTAACCAAATTTGCAATTAAATCATACAAATCCTTGCTAACACCTCTTTTTGCCTGTTCAATCAATTTATTTGCAGCATCCAAAGCCTTGTCGTGGGATAATTTATTTTGGTTAAATACATTGCCTGCATTTTGAATTGTGTCTGCAACTTGTTCAAATTTAATTATTTCTGTTGGCATTTTTTCTTCTTTGGTTTCCATAATCCTATTTTATTTATATTTCTATATCCTTTATTGTATACTCTGCTTTGACACCACGAGTTTTTAATATAAAGTTTACTGCTCTTAAAAACTTTAGTTTAGTTTCCTCGCTTGTTGTTAGCCCATATTTCAAACGAAATAGCGACATATTCGTTATACCCTTTTGATTTAATCGTGATTCAATTTTATCGGAATAAAAACATAAATCAGTCCCTACTATCTTATGAGCCTTTAAAATGTTTTTTACGACAGAATTTGCCATAATTTTTTTAAGATTTTCTTTCATTTCACATCTAAATTAGTTTTACAAATATAATTTTTTTTTATTAAATTACAAGAAAAAATAACTTTTATTTTATTATTATTTAACATTTTGTATTGTTTCGTATAATTCCACCATATAACTTTGTTAGTATTTTTTTTCTTAAACCTAATTTTACTAACGAGTGCGTACCTTCAATCGTAAATCCATTAAAATTAGCAATTTCCTCTATCGTACTATTGTTCGGAAACGATTCTATTATTTGCTCTATTCGTGTTTTTTCGGACATAACTCACTAATATATAATGTTTTAAAGTCATAAATACAGTCATAATATTTGTAATCACGGAACAAAATTAGTCTATAATATTTATAATGCAAACGCTCCTTGCATATTATAGCATATTCCGCTGTATCTGTGTATATTACACGATTTTTAAAGTCTATTTGCTGACCATAACAAATTGCAATAGTAAGCAAAAACAATACGGTTAAACTAATAGTTCTCATATATACTAATATCCTCCCATTTGCCATAAAATCCTGTTTGTTTACATTGTAAAAAATCAATTCTATTTGAAAATCTTTTGTTCATACAATCACGAAGAACCCATTTGCCTCGTATGGTGCTGTCGGTGGCGTGAACAATTACAGTATCACCATAATTGAACACTCCATCACCACCGAACTTAGCAATCATATCCCTACTCATAGCAATCCATCTCAATTCGTTTACAATACCCAAATTTATATAACTCATATCTGCCGTGTGCAAATAATCATCATTACACTGGCTTGGTTCTGCATTGTATACCGTTGCTGTAACCTTATAATAATTTATAACTTTGTCATAATCTATGTTAAAATTATAACTATTTAGCGGAGTAACAATACAGATAAATAATATTATTTTTAGTATTTTCATTTTATAAATAACTATCACTTTCCTCACTCAACAACAAACTTTCCAAATATTCCACAATACAATCATTGCTTTTATTCTTAAATTCGTTTTCAATTTTATCTATTATACCTAAAAGTATTGTAGATATTGGACTGTTTAATGTTTTTTTATCGGGAATACGAACATCAATAACACTTTTTAATAGTTCATACTTTTCTTTAAACTTTTTATCGGTTTCATATAATTCATTAAATGTTTTAATTGAATTTAATACGGTTGCATGGTCTTGTCCGCCTGTATGAAAACCTATCGTTGCTAATATCCACGTAGTTTTATCTTTTAAAAACTTTCGTATAACGCTTCTGGCAAATATAATTTCTCGTTTGCGTGTTTTTGTAAATACCTTTTCTACTGGAACACCATAGGCTGCACATGTTTTTTTAACTACTAAATCTAATATTTGCATATTTTCAAAAGAATCTGATTCTTTAGTACAAAAATATTCAATTTTATTTGTTTTTAGAAACTTTTTAAATTGTTCATCTTCAGTAAATGCTACTATCATTTTACATATTTTTTAATTTGTTTTTAACTTCAATCCAAAATCGTATTATTTTAATTTCAGAAGCACTCAAATCTTTTTTATCGGCATATTATTGCAATATATTTTCTACACTATTTATTGCACATTTTATACTTACTAAAGATATTAAAATTTCTTGACTTTATCTGTTTTGCTTTTTGTTTTGGTAGATTACTCATTACACACCTCCCCGAATGGTTGCCAAGTAATACCATTGTCATACGATAGTTCGAGTTGATAAAACGCATCATTCCATGAATAAAAAATATTCTTAAAATATACGCCATTTCTATCCATGATTATAATATGCTTACCTCTATTTATTCTGCATCTTACATCTTCGCCAAGAAGTTCAATTTTTGGATTTTCAAACGGTTTGTAAGTTTGTTTTTTCATAATTTACTATTTTTCATTTTCAAAATCATTTTTAACTTTATCGAAAAATCCTACAATGTCATTAATCATAAAATTAAAAACATCTTTTTGCAAATGAACCATACGGACACATAAAACCTTATCTTTGTATTTACGTAGCTTTGTTGCACCGTATTCCTTTACATCTTTTGGCTTGCATAATATAACCTGTTCGATATAATACGTAACGTTAATAGTTAAAATCAACCTTGTTTTGATTTTATCGCCCAAAAAAGATTCGCTTTTGTATATCTTTTTGTATATAACTCCTAATCCTACTCCCATAACTATTATTTTTGATTGTTTAACCACCCAGCCATATTATCATTTAGACTGCCTTGTTTTTGAATAAAACGAAAATACTCCGCATTATAACGGTCTGCTATTTTTTTACAATATCGGTAAATATACCATATTATTATTGTTGCTAATAGAAAGCAAATAACTAAAATAATCACTTTTTCACTTGTTCCCATATCAATTCACTTTAATTTACATTAATTTATAGAACAAATATATACTAAAACTTATTTACTTCAAAATATTTTTGTAATTTTTATTTAATTGATATAAAAATAATTGCAATATATAACATAACGAATTTAATGTTAAAAATACAAAAATTAGTAATTTTTATTCATTTTCAAGCAAATCTAACACATCAGATATAACTTCCCACTCAATATCATTTGTGCTACCTACAATTAAATTGCACATTTCTCGTTTTTTCTCGATTACACTATGTATATATTCGTCAATAGTGTTTCTTCCGATAAAATATATACAATGCACTTCTCTTTTTTGCCCGAATCTATTCTGTCTATCTTCCGCCTGTTCCATTATAGCACTATGCCAACCTTCTTGTATATACATGTTTATTCTTCCTGCCGTTAATGTAACACCAACCCCTGCCGCTTTAATAGAACAAACCGCAAGCATGGTTTTTGGATTTTCTTGATAGCTTTTAATTGCAGCTTGTTTTAAATCAGAGTTCATTCCACCAACAATCGAAACGGTATTTGGTAATTTTCTAAAACTATCTAAAACTTCTATATTTTCTCCGAATAAAACAACCTTTTCACCATTATCAATCATATCTTGTATACTTTCATGAACTGCTTTTATTTTGCCACGACCTGCAATTTGTTTTAATATACCAACCCGAACCATAACTTCACCTCTCATACTTTTAGCAATTTCTTTACTGTTTTTGCCTTTAAAATCTCGCAAATAACTTCGTAAATCTGTTAATGCAGCATTATACTCATCTCTATTATCAATATCAACATAAACTACTTGTCTTGTTTTTGGAGGCAAATCTGTTACGTTTTTCTTTTCTCGTCTAATCATGCAATATTTATACAACTTTTCTTGTAATTCAATCAAATCAGATTCAGAACAGTCGGAATATTTATTTATAAAAGCATTATAGCCATTGAAATGATGTATCTTATTTGCAATAATTAATTGCGGAGCAAGTTCAATTGTTTTATTTAAGACGGGAGTTCCCGATAATAAATAAACATATTCTTTACCCATTGCTATTCCTGCGGTAATTTTAGCTTGCTGCGATTTTGGGTCTTTAACTCTATGTGATTCATCTATAATAACAGATTTAAAAAAAGAACGATATTGATTAAATTTAATATCAGCAAGCCTAAAATCTTGTCTTTTTGGCATATCTAAAACAAAAAACTTTTTTAAACTCTCATAGTTTACAATAAAATATTGTGATATACCTGCTTTATAAAGCAATGGAAATGTGTTTTTAATACTATCATTTAGTATCATTCCTTTTTTATCAGTCCATTCGGAAATTTCTATTTCCCAATTACATTTTAAAGTAGATGGGCAAATAATCAAACAAGGAAATGCTTTTACTTCATCTATTGCAAGTATTGCTTGTCCTGTTTTGCCAAGTCCCATATCATCGGATTGTAAACAAGATTTTAATTCTATCATTCTTTGTTTGCCTTCAATTTGATATGGCATAGGAAATTTTGTTATCATAATTTTAAAAAGGGCAATCGTTAATAATCACTACTTCTTCCTTGTAGTTTATCTCATTTGTTAATTGTTTTATAGTTTTCATTGACTTAAAATCTCCATCAATAGAATAGCCAATACTATTACCTTGTTTTTTTAATTTAAGTTTTCTTTTTTCATAGTTTCTTAAATTTCTTTGGTAAGGCATTCTATATAATTCTTTTTTATATCAACAAAAGGTTATATTGTTGTAAACAAAACCGAAACTATATACTTTAACTGCTTTATTATTAGACATTGTTTATAGTTTATTTAAATATATAAAGTAGTTATATGCAAGGCTACATTCGTGCATTTAATGAACATTTGTAGAAACCGCACCAGCACATAACACGTGGTTTAGTGCATAGCGTGGCAGCGTTCAGCAATTGTACAGTTGTGCTACTATTTGTCATTTGTGTTATTAATTTTCTCATATTTATTAAATTAGTCTTGAATTTGGGCTATTTTA
>Ga0116190_1000931_pt1 | contig 27203 bp, 20 predicted proteins | sample AD_JPNTR4_MetaG_FD_89808 | JGI IMG/M metagenome (GOLD analysis project Ga0116190, IMG submission 89808) | Active sludge microbial communities of municipal wastewater-treating anaerobic digesters from Japan - AD_JPNTR4_MetaG | ecosystem: Engineered > Bioreactor > Anaerobic > Digestate | place...
GCGGCGCGGCTGAGCGGCAAGCTGTTATCCCCAAAGGTAAATTTTAAACCATCTTGCTTATATCTTTAAGAAAACATTAAACTATCTTTGATCATATCTCTGCAAGACCTTCCCTTAACTAACAATTTCGCGCCTTTTTGCAAATTTTTACAAAGTTGTCGTAAATTGGTTCGCTAATTGCACATAATTAGATCCGGCTGTAAAAAAGTATTTGCTATTGGTACAATTTTGTAACAAAATGCCTTCGTGGGTCGGTTTATAATGAGCACCGCCACAAAAAAATTAAATGAGAGAGAAAAGAAATTGAGCATTCACACTTATGAAGAGCTTGCCGCCCTGCACGCGATAGCAAAAATTCTGGCTCAACCGGGGGATTTGCGCGAACATCTCGAACATATCCTTCAGGAAATGAGTTCGCGCCTGGGGATGCAGCGCGGCATGATATCTTTTCTGGATCGAGAAACCAAAGAAATCTGGCTGGATGTGGCGCATGATGTCAATATTGACGGCCTGGAGGTTACCTATAAACCCGGTGAAGGCATCACGGGCAAGGTGGCGGAAACCGGCCGTCCCATGGCGGTGGCCAATCTCGGACAGGAAACGCATTTTCTGGATCGCACGGGGGCGAGACGCCACCTCAACCGCGCCGAGCTTTCCTTTCTTTGCGTGCCGATTATCTACGATTCCAATGTGGTGGGTGTTTTGTCGGCGGACAAGGTCGCGCGGGATGTCGAAGACCTGGACAAGGAATTGGCGCTTCTTTCGTCGGTTGCCGAACTGATCGCCAAAGCGGTGCACATCAGGGCGTTGGAGGAGGAAAATAAACGCCTGCGCAAGATTGTCGGGCAGCATCGGTCCCCTTCCATGGATACTATCGGACATTCCAAGGCCATGCAGGAGGTCTTCGGCCTGGTGGCGCAGGTCGCCGATTCCAACACCACGGTTTTGATTACCGGAGAAACGGGTACGGGAAAGGAATTGATTGCCCGGGCCATTCATAACAATTCGCCGCGCAAAGGCGCGCCGATGGTGCAGGTCAACTGCGCGGCCATTCCCGACACGCTCATTGAAAGCGAGCTGTTCGGCCATGAGAAAGGGGCGTTTACCGGCGCGTTGACTCAGCGCCGCGGCCGCTTCGAGGAAGCAAACGGCGGAACGATTTTTCTGGATGAAGTCGGGGAACTCTCCGCCGCCGCGCAGGTCAAGCTCCTGCGTGTGTTGCAGGAAAAGCGTTTTCAGCCGCTGGGTTCGTCCAGAGTCGTCAATGTCAATGTCCGGATTATCGCTGCCACGAACCGCAATCTGGAGCAGGACATTCTGGCCGATCGTTTCCGCGCGGATTTGTTTTACCGGCTCAACGTTTTTCCCATTTATCTGCCGCCGCTGCGCGAACGGGGCAGTGACGTGATCTTGCTCGCGGATTATTTTCTTCTGAAATACAGCAAGGAAATGGGGAAAAACGTCAGAAAAATCTCCACAGAGGCCATCGAAGTTTTCCTTTCGCATAAATGGCCGGGAAATGTCCGCGAACTCGAAAATTGCATCGAGCGGGCGGTGTTGTTGACGAAAACGGACACGATTGATTGCGCGCACTTGCCGCCGTCGCTGCAGACGCAGGAAAGAGCGCCAAACAAAAAAGAGTATGGAAAGCTGCCGTCCGTTATTCAAGCACAGGAAAGGGCTTTGATTATTGAAGCTTTGGAAGAGGCAGGGGGCAATCAGACCAAAGCCGCCAAAAAACTGGGCATCACCAAGCGAATCATTCAGTATAAAATTGCGAAAATGGGCATCAATCCCAAGCTGTTTAAAAAAAATAAAACGGTCTGAAAGGAAAGTCTCTTTGTCCGGAAAAGGAATTTGAAGCAAAAAGTTCAAAATTGGTCCGAAAAATACAATAAAATACAAAATTGTGCTTTTCGAAACACGGATGAAAATCTGCCGGAGGATAAAAACAGAAAAATCAAGTGTTACAAAAATGTATGATGATTTTCCCGTTTGGCACGACTTTGGCAGTTATAAATGTGCTTTCCCGATTCGCCGGGAATATTGAAGGAGGAAAAAATGTGCCGGCTGTTTGCAGTAACGAGTAACGAACCGCTTTCTCCCATGATGGCGATTCACGCCATTGATGTGATGAAAGAAGGACATGACGGGTCCGGCGTGGGCCTTTTCCTTACGGATCTTGGAGGCGAATTTGAAAAATTCAAGGACGATCCCATTCTTTCCGGGATTTTTTCCAATGAAGGACTCAAGAATCTTGACCGTTTCATGATTGATCAGGATTTTATGGTCAAATACAAGCTGTCCATCAAGCCGGCCAAGAATCCTCCCGCGGGGACGCCCAAAAGGGATAATTATGTCATACGTGTTTACGAATATCCCGCCGAGTGGGAGGGATTGACCCAGGAAGAGAAAAACTTCCGGCTGATGATGATTCAGTTGCAGTTGCGTCAAATGGGGGAACAGGATGAGTCCATGTTGATTTTCAGTTTCTGGCCGGATGTCATCATGATTAAGGAAGTGGGGGACCCGCTGACCGTTGCCCAGTATCTTGGGCTGGACAGAAAGGACCTGACCGCGCGCGTCATCTTGAGCCAGGGGCGTCAGAACACCAATTACGCCATCAACATCTACGCCTGTCACCCGTTTTTCATTCAGGGGATCGCGTCCGCGACCAACGGGGAAAATACCGCCTTTGTTCCCATTCGGGAGTTTCTTGGTTCGCGGAAATTTCCCGGGTACAGCGGCTATCAGTCTGATTCGGAGGTCTTCACGCACATTTTGCACTATATGCTGAATCATCTCGGCATGGGCATCGAAATGTACAAACACATCATTACGCCGCTCAAAGACGGCGAGTTGCAGAATCATCCCAGCGGAAAATTTCTGAAGCAGTTGAAGCAGGCCTGCCGGCCGCTGATCATCGACGGCCCCAACTGCGTTATCGGATGTTTGCCCGACAAATCCGTGTTTATGGTGCAGGATTCGAAGAAACTGCGTCCCGGCATTGTGGGCGGCCGTCCGGGCATGTTCGCGTTTTCTTCCGAGATGTGCGGGCTGGACGCCGCTATTCCGGAACGCGACATCAATCTGGATTTCCAGCCGATGAAATATGAAACCGTTCTGGTCAGCAGAGAAAGGCGAAAGATAGAGAAATGGAATCAATTGGAACCATTAGCCCATCCACATTAAGCACGAAGGATCTGCCCTGGCAGATTCTGTGGAATAAGGAAAAGTGCACCCTGTGCGGGAATTGCACGGCCGTCTGCCCGGTCAGGGCCATCGAGCTGGGCGTTCATCGCAAGCGGCTGATCCAGGTGCCCCTGGGGCTGGAAGAAAAAGCCGGCAATGTTTTCAGTGTGTATCACGGAATCAATCAACGCACGGACCCTGCACACGCCTGCGTCGGCTGCGGCATGTGCACGATGGTTTGCCCCAACAACGCCATTGTGCCCCTGCGGTCCGATGAGGCGGATAAACTGCGCTTTCACGTCAATCAGGGGGGCGAACCCCGACGCCGCGGCGGAAGACGGAATGCTCCGGACAGCGTCCTGGATAAGATAAAATTCGTTCGGATTTCCATGCTGACCGATCCCGCGCTGGACGCGGGACGTCACGAGTTCGAGCTCAGAACCCTGCTGGGCCGCATTCTGCCTCCGGAAGAGATGCTGCGGGTGAACCGGGAAAACGGATGGACGCCTCCGGTGCGGGAAATTTATCCCTTGATCATCGGCAGCATGTCTTTCGGCGCCTTGTCTCCGAACATGTGGGAGGGCCTGCAGCTGGGCGTGACCTATCTGAATGAAGAACTGGGCATGCCGGTGCGGATCTGCACGGGCGAAGGCGGATGCCCGCCGCGGCTGTTGAGATCGCGTTTTCTCAAATATGTCATTTTGCAGATCGCCAGCGGCTATTTTGGCTGGGATGAAATCATCCACAACCTGCCGCATATGAAGGAAGATCCCTGCGCCATTGAAATCAAATACGGCCAGGGCGCCAAACCCGGCGACGGCGGCTTGTTGATGTGGTACAAGGTCAACAAGCTCATTGCCGCGATTCGCGGCGTGCCGCAGGGCGTGAGCCTGCCCAGCCCGCCCACGCATCAGACGAAATACTCGATTGAGGAAGCCGTTGCCAAGATGATTCAATCCATGTACATGGCCTGGGGCTTCCGCGTGCCCGTTTATCCGAAGATCTCGGCCACCAGCACCACGCTGGCGGTTCTGAATAATCTGACCCGCAATCCTTACGCCGCGGGGCTGGCCATTGACGGCGAGGACGGGGGAACCGGTGCGGCCTATAATGTTTCCATGAACCATATGGGACATCCCATCGCGAGCAATTTGCGCGATGCCTATCTGAATTTGGTGAAACTGGGCAAACAAAATGAAATCCCGCTTTTTGCCGGCGGCGGCATCGGCAAAAACGGCAATCTCGCAGCCAACGCCGCGGCGCTGATCATGCTGGGCGCCAGCGGGGTTCAGATCGGAAAATACATCATGCAGGCGGCGGCAGGATGTCTGGGTTCGGAGAACGACCGCTGCAACATCTGCAATGTCGGGATTTGTCCGAAAGGCATCACCTCGCAGGATCCGCGTTTGGACCGCAGATTGGATCCGGAAAAAGTCGCCGAGCGTGTGGTGGACGTCTTTTTAAGTTTTGACACGGAATTGAAGAAAATCGTGGCTCCGCTGGGACGTTCGACGTCCTTGCCGATTGGCATGTCCGACGCGCTGGGCATCGCCGATGCGGATGCGGCACAGAAATTGCAAATTAGATATGTCGTATAAGAAAAGAAGCATAACAAAACGATGAACAAAAAAGAATCTATAAAAATCTCCGGCATTGAAGACGGCGTGCGCGTTGAGTCGAGAATTCTGGAAGAAAGAATTCAGAACGCCGTCGCCGAAGGCTGCACGAAAATTGAAGTCATTGCTCATGGACAGCACGGTATCGGCGGACGTCTCTGGCGCGCAGGGGATAAATCGGTTAAGGTCGAGGTCCTCGGATCTTCCGGACAGCGTTTGGGGTCCATGGGATTTCCCAACACGCTCATCGAGGTTTTCGGGCCCGTCTCCGATGACGTGGCGTGGCTCAACGCCGGAGCGCATATTATCGTTCACGGCAGCGCGACCAATGGCGCGGCCAATGCCATGGCGCAGGGCAAAGTCTATATTGACGGGGATATCGGCGCGCGCGGCATGACCATGACCAAACACAATCCGCGCTTTGATCCTCCGGAGCTCTGGGTTTTCGGCAAGGCGGGCGATTCCTTTGCGGAATTTATGGCCGGAGGCGTGGCGGTTGTCTGCGGTATCGGGGCGGAAGAAGAAAAGGATGTATTGGGTTACCGTCCCTGTGTCGGGATGGTCGGCGGAAAGATTTTCTTCCGCGGAAATCAAAGTTCCTACAGCGACCAGGATGCCCGGCTGATTTCGGACTTGCCCGAAGCGGAATGGAACTGGCTGAAGACGAATTTGAGCAAGTTTTTGCTGGCCATCGGCAAACAGTATCTGTTTGCCGATTTGGGTGCCAGAAAAAAGGACTGGAAAATTCTGGTCGCCCTCAAGCCGCACGAAAAAAAAGGCCGCGCTTTGCGGCCGATGGCGGTTTTCAAAAAAGAGGTTTGGGAGCGGGAACTTGGCAGCGGCGGTTTGATCGGCGACATCTATAATCTGAATCGTTCCCCGATCGGCGTGATCACCACGGGTGAGATGCGCCGCTTCATTCCCGTCTGGGCGAATGAAAAATATCTGCCCCCCTGCCAGGGATATTGCCCGACGGGCATTCCAGTGCAAAAGCGCTGGGCGCTGATACGCAAGGGGAAGATGCAGGAAGCGGTGGACCTGGCCCTGCAATACACGCCTTTTCCTGCGACGGTCTGCGGGTATTTGTGTCCCAATCTCTGCATGCAGAATTGCTCCCGAAAAATTGTCAATCTGCCTTCGATGGATGTGTCCTTGCTGGGGAAAGCGTCCCTGGAAGCCAAAGAGCCCGCACCACTGCCCTCGACGGGCAAGAAAATAGCGGTCATCGGAGGAGGCGTAGCCGGCCTTTCCGTGGCCTGGCAGTTGTGGATGAAAGGACATGAGCCGACGATTTTTGAACGCAGGAAAAAATTGGGCGGAAAAATCACGGAAACGATCCCCCGAAACCGAATTCCGGATGAAATTGTGGAGCATGAAATCAACCGGCTCACGAAGCATATCCGCCGCGTCCACTTCAACTCAGTTATGACGCGGGAGAAGTTCAACAAGCTGAAAAACGAATTTGATTTTGTTGTAATTGCTTCCGGCGCGACCCGGCCCCGCCTTTTGAAGGTGCCGGGCATTGAAAAAGCCATTGCAGCACTGGATTTCTTGCGGCGGAGCAAATGCAATGACGTGAAGGTGGGCAAACGGGTCGTGGTGATCGGCGCCGGCAATGTGGGTTGCGATGCCGCAACGGAAGCCTTCCGTTTGGGCGCGAAAAGTGTTACCTTGATTGACGTTCAGCAGCCGGCGTCTTTCGGAACGGAGAGGCGCAACGCCGAAGCCGCCGGCGCGAAATTTTTGTGGCCGCGGTTCACCAGGGCCATCACGGCCAAAGGCGTGGAACTGACGGATGGCGAAGTGTTGCCGGCGGACACGGTCATTGTGGCGGTGGGCGACATGCCCGATCTTTCCTTCTTGCCGGAGGACATCCGCGTGGTCAACGGATTCATTGCGGTTGATGAAAAGTTCAGAACCAGCGATGAGCGGATTTTCGCCATCGGCGACACGGTCAGGCCGGGGCTTTTGACCGATGCCATCGGCGCGGGGCGCATCGCCGCGCAGACGATCGATGGTCTTTTGAGAGGCATCGAAGAAACCTACGATAAGCTCCCGGTAATTGATTACGCGAGAGTCAAGACGGAATATTTTGACGCTCGCCTCAAGGTTTTTGCCGATCCGGTATCCTGCGCGGCAAACTGCGCTTCGTGCGGCGCCTGTCGGGATTGCGGCATATGCGAATCGGTTTGTCCGCAGAACGCCATCGCGCGCAAGGCTCTGGACGATGAACGTTATGAATATGTGGTCAACGAAGAATTGTGTATCGGGTGCGGGTTCTGCGCGGGCGCCTGTCCCACGGGCGTCTGGGAAATCGTGGAAAACAAACCGCTGGAATAAAACATTTTAATAAAGAGGGGATAATTCATCATGAAAAAGACGAAACAAACCACCGCGGCAGAAAGGCAGTATCTGGTCGAAAAGGAAAAATTCGTTCCCGTCTCGCAGTATTTCGGGGAGGATACTTTCAATTACAAAACCATGAAGGAAAGACTGCCCAAGGAAGCCTTCAAAAAATTGATGGAGGCGATCAATGAGGACAAGAGGCTGGACGCCAGGACAGCCGATGTGGTTGCCGAAGCCATGAAAAAATGGGCGCTGGAAAAAGGCGCGACGCATTTCGCCCACTGGTTCCAGCCGATGACGGGATTTACGGCGGAAAAACACGACGCGTTCATTGACCCGGTCGGCAATGGCCAGGTGATGGAAAAGTTTTCCGGCAAACAACTGGTGCAGGGCGAACCCGACGCGTCCAGTTTTCCCTCCGGAGGCATACGGGCCACCTTTGAAGCCCGCGGCTATACAGCCTGGGACATGTCTTCGCCCGCCTTTATCAAACGCATCGGCATCTCGACGACGCTGTGCATCCCGACGGCCTTTATTTCCTACACCGGAGAAGCGCTGGATAAAAAGACGCCGCTTTTGCGCTCCATCCGTGCCTTGAGCGGCAGCGCAGTCAACATGCTGAAACTGCTGGGCGTGAAAAATGTGAGGAAAGTCTATTCCACCCTGGGTCCCGAACAGGAATATTTTCTGATTGATATGGATTACTTCTTCAAACGCCCGGATCTGGTGCTGGGCGGCAGGACGGTTGTCGGCGCGCCTCCCCCCAAAGGCCAGGAACTGGAAGACCAGTATTTCGGAAGCATCAAGGAGAGAATTTCCTCGTATATGCATGACGTGGAAGAGGAACTCTTCAAGCTGGGCATTCCGGCCAAAACCCGACACAATGAGGTTGCGCCCAGTCAGTATGAAATCGCGCCGGTCTATGAAGAGGCAAATATCGCCGTGGACCACAATCAGATGGTGATGGATACGTTGAAGTCCGTAGCGAAGAAGCACCGCCTGGCGGCGCTGTTGCATGAAAAACCCTTTGCTAAAATCAACGGCTCCGGGAAGCACCTCAACTGGTCGCTGTGCGATGACAAGGGCAACAATCTGCTCAATCCCGGGAAAACGCCGCACGACAACATTCAATTTCTTGTTTTTCTGGTGGCCACGGTGCGGGCGGTTTACAAACACGCCGATATTTTGCGGGCGTCGGTGGCCTCCTACGGCAACGATCATCGTCTCGGAGCCAACGAGGCGCCGCCAGCCATCATTTCGGTGTTTCTGGGCGATCAACTGACGCAGATTCTGGAAAACATAGAAAAAGGCACGGTGGTCAAGGCGACCAATGCCGAGATTATTGATCTGGGCATTTCTTCACTGCCGGTGGTCAGCAAAGACAACACCGACCGCAACCGGACATCGCCCTTTGCTTTTACCGGCAACAAGTTTGAATTCAGAGCCGTGGGTTCTTCCCAGTCCATTTCTTTCCCCGCGACGGTCATCAATGCCATCGTGGCGGAAAGCCTCGATTATCTCGCGGAGAAGATCAAAGCGAAAAACCTCTCCAACATTAATCAGGCCGTTTTCGAAGTTCTGCGGGACGAAATCAAGAATATCAAGCCGGTGCTGTTCAACGGCGATAATTACAGCAAGGAATGGGAACTGGAAGCCGGCAGGAGAGGTCTTCCCAATGAAAAAACGACACCCAGCGCTCTCAAGGCGTTGATTACGAAGAAATCGCTGGACCTTTTTGAAAATTACAAGGTGTTGTCCGGGGTGGAACTCAAATCCAGATACCTCATTCATCTGGAGCGCTACATCAAGGATCTGGAAATAGAAGTCAAATGCCTCAATGCCATCTGCACAAGCCAGATTATTCCGGCGGCGGTGACTTATCAGAAACGGCTGGCCAAGGCGATCAATTTGACCCAGGAGGCTCTGGGGTCTGCGGCGGCTTTCCCCGCGCAGAGGGAAGTCCTCAAGAAAGTATTGGATTTGGTCAACAGCGTCTATGGGGCGGCCAAGGACATTCAGGCCAAGATGGAGGCATCCTGCGGATTGCACGACGAACAGAAAAAGGCGGAGATGCTGAGTTCCAAGGTCAAACCAAAGATGGAAGAACTGCGTGAGTACGTGGATGCGCTGGAGAATCTTGTCGATGACGAGATATGGCCGCTGCCCAAATTCTGGGAGATGCTGTTTATCAGCTGACGGGCTTTTTGGCGGGGAATGGGCGGACCATTCCCCGTTTCTTTTTAGGATTGACGAGACGAAAGAAACATTATAGACACAGCGCGCTTTTTGGACGTAGAGTCGCTAAAGACGGAGATGAGGCGCTGCTTCGATGTGTTTATCGAGGTGTACGGCTTTTCGACAGGCTCCCGGGAGATAAAATCGAATGTCGCTTATCAATCATCGGAAAAAAGCACTGCTGGTGCTGGAGGACGGTTCTGTTTTTGAAGGGAGCGCGTTTGCCGGCGAAGGCGAAGCCCTGGGGGAGGTCGTTTTCAATACAGGCATGACCGGTTATCAGGAAGTGATTACCGATCCTTCCTACAAGGGGCAGATCGTCGCCATGACCTACCCCTTGGTCGGCAATTACGGCATCAACGACGAGGACATGGAATCCGCCGGCATCCATCTGGAAGGTTTTGTCGTGAAGGAGTACCAGCCCCATCCGAGTAACTGGCGGGTGAAAAGGAGTCTCAAAGACTTTCTGGAGCATCACGGCAAAATCGGCATGGAAGGAATCGACACCCGCGCGTTGACGAGGCGACTGCGCATTGCCGGCGCGATGAAGGGAATCATTTCCACGGAAAGCCAAAACATCGGGGCGCTCCTGGAAAAAGTGCGCGCCTATCCCGGCCTGGTGGGCAGGGATCTGGTCTGCGAGGTAACCTGCGCGGCGGCTTACACCTGGACGGAAGGCCGGGTTTTGCAAGGGCTTCCCGTCGCCAGGACATCGCGCAGGCCGCGTGTCGCCGTGTTGGACTGCGGTGTCAAGTATAACATTCTGCGCCTCCTGGAAAAAAACGGCTGCGAAGTGCTGGTTCTGCCGGCGTCTTCTTCCGCCGAAGCGATTCTCGCCCTGGAGCCGGACGGTGTTTTGCTCTCCAACGGTCCGGGCGACCCGGCGGCGCTGCCCTACATTGTTGAAACGGCCCGCGCCATCCTCGGCAAAGTTCCCGTGTTTGGAATTTGCCTGGGGCATCAAATCATCGGTCAAGCCGTCGGCGGCAAGACGCAAAAATTGAAATTCGGCCATCACGGCATTAATCAGCCGGTCAAGAATATGGCAACCGGGCGGGTTGAAATCACCTCTCAAAATCACGGATTTGTTGTCATTCCGGCGTCCGTGGAGAAGCAGGCGAAAAAAACCTATTACAATTTGAACGACCGGACGTCTGAAGGCATGGAAATGCCGCTGGCCTTCAGCGTGCAGTATCATCCGGAAGCGGCTCCGGGGCCGCGCGACACGGAACATTTGTTTGCGCGTTTCGTGGGAATGATGAAGCGAAAGGGGGAGGAGCAATGATTCTCATCATTGATTTCGGTTCGCAGTACAATCAACTCATCGCGCGGCGGGTCAGGGAGCATCAGGTTTATTGTCAGATTGAACCGCCGGATATTTCGATGGAGGCCGTCAAAGCCCTACGGCCCGAAGGCATTATCCTGTCCGGCGGCCCGGCCAGCATCTATGACAAGGGCGCGCCGCGCGCCGACGCGCGGATCTTTGAGCTGGGCGTTCCCGTTCTGGGGATCTGTTACGGGCTGCAGTACATGGTGGACGCTTTGGGGGGCAAAGTGATTCCGTCCGCCAAGCGTGAATACGGTTTCGCCGAATTGATTGTCAAAAAACGGCAGGGCATCTTTCAGGGCGTTTCCTCCAGGACGCCATGCTGGATGAGTCACGGGGATGCCGTGGGTCAATTGCCCGCCGGATTTTCCGCGACCGCCTTCACGGCCAATACGCCCGTGGCCGCGGCCCAGGACGCGCGGCGCCGGTTTTACGGCCTGCAGTTTCATCCGGAGGTCGTTCATACCCGGGAAGGCAAAAAGATGCTGGCCAATTTCTTGTTCAGCATTTGCCGCTGCCGGAAATCCTGGTCCATGAAATCCTTCATTCACGACGCGGTGGAAGACATCCGCCGGCAGGTAGGTGACGGCAAGGTCATTCTGGGCCTCTCCGGCGGCGTGGATTCTTCCGTTGCCGCCGTCTTGCTTCACCGGGCTATCGGCAGACAGCTCACCTGCGTGTTCGTGGACAACGGCTTGTTGAGGGCGGGGGAAACCGCGCGCGTCATGTCCATGTTCCGCGAGAATCTCCGCATTCAGGTGCGGTGCGCGCGGGCGGGCAAATTGTTCCTGCAGCGGCTGAAGGGAGTAACCGACCCGGAAAAGAAAAGAAAAATCATCGGCCGCACGTTCATCGAGGTTTTCGAACGGGAAGCGAAAAAGATCAAAAACGTGCAGTTTCTGGCGCAGGGGACGCTGTATCCCGATTTGATTGAATCGCGCTCCGCCTTCGGCGGCCCCTCCGCGGTGATTAAATCGCATCACAATGTGGGCGGCCTGCCCAAGAAAATGAACCTGAAACTGGTGGAGCCGCTCAGACATTTATTTAAGGATGAAGTCCGCCATCTCGGGAAAGAACTGGGATTGGCCGACGATGTGGTCTGGCGGCAGCCGTTCCCGGGGCCGGGACTTGCCATCCGCGTGATCGGCGAAGTCACGCCGCGGCGCCTGGCAATCTTGCGCAAGGCGGACACCATTCTCTGGGAAGAGATCCGCGCCGGAAAACTTTACTATAAACTCTGGCAGTCCTTTGTCGTGTTGTTGCCGGTCAAGAGCGTGGGCATCATGGGGGATCAGCGCACCTACGAAAACATCGTCGCCATTCGTGCCGTCACCAGCGACGATGCCATGACCGCCGACTGGGCGCAACTGCCCCATGCGGTGCTGGCCCGGATATCCAACCGGATGATTAACGAAGTGCACGGTGTCAACCGCGTGGTGTACGACATCAGCTCCAAGCCGCCCAGCACGATTGAATGGGAATAAGGCGGCGGTGATAGATAGGCACACGGCGCTGCTTGAAATCTTTTTCCGACCCTGCAACTGCCAGCTCAGCAGCCGGATCGCAAACTCGCGCCATCAGTGCTCACCCAAGCGACCGGGCCGGCGTTTCGCTTCGCCGGCAGGAGGGCTGTGAAAAAAGCTTTGATGCGCGACTCTGCAGGCAGGCATATCGCCTGATTGGATGAGAGAAAGGTGAATTTTGTTTTATGCCCAAACGCAAGGACATTAAAAAGATACTGCTTATCGGCTCCGGCCCCATCATCATCAGCCAGGCCTGTGAATTCGATTACTCCGGAACCCAGGCCTGCAAGGCTCTGCGCGAAGAAGGGTATGAGGTTGTTTTAATCAACAGCAATCCGGCGACCATCATGACGGATCCGGAGATGGCCGACCGCACCTACGTGGAGCCCATCACGCCCGAGGCGGTGGAAAAAATCATTGCGCGCGAACGGCCGGACGCGCTGTTGCCCACGTTGGGGGGACAAACCGGCCTCAACACCGCGGTGGCCGTCGCGGAAAGGGGCGTTCTCGAGCAATACAGCGTCGAGATGATCGGCGCGTCGCTGGAGGTGATTCACAAAGCGGAGGACCGGGAGAAATTCCGCGCGGCGATGGAGAAAATCGGCCTGCGCGTGCCGCGGAGCGGCTTTGCCCGTTCTCTGCCGGAGGTTTTGAACGTCGCCGATGCCATCGGATTTCCGATCATTGTTCGTCCTTCCTTCACGCTGGGAGGCACGGGCAGCGGCGTCGCTTACAACCGCGAGGAGCTGTTGGAGATCGCCAAGGCGGGGCTGGATGCCAGCATGATTTCGGAAGTCATGCTGGAGGAATCGGTGCTGGGGTGGAAGGAATACGAACTGGAGGTCATGCGCGACAGGGCCGATAACGTCGTCATCATTTGCTCCATTGAAAACGTTGACGCGATGGGCGTGCACACCGGCGAATCCATCACGGTTGCGCCGGCGCAGACATTGACGGACAGGGAATATCAAAACATGCGGGATGCCGCCATCGCCATCATGCGCGAGATCGGCGTGGAGACGGGCGGCTCCAATGTCCAGTTTGCCATCCATCCGCAAACCGGCGAGATGGTTGTGGTGGAAATGAATCCCCGCGTTTCGCGCTCCTCCGCGCTGGCGTCCAAGGCCACCGGCTTTCCGATCGCCAAGATTGCGGCGAAGCTGGCCGTCGGCTACACGCTGGATGAAATTCCCAATGACATCACGCGCGAGACGATGGCCTCGTTCGAACCGACGATTGATTACTGCGTGGTGAAAATTCCACGCTGGACGTTTGAAAAATTTCCACAGGCGGAGGATTTCCTGACCACGTCCATGAAATCCGTCGGCGAAACCATGGCGATCGGCCGGACGTTCAAGGAGGCTCTGCAAAAAGCGGTCCGGTCCCTGGAAATCGGGCGGTTTTCGCTGGACCAGGCTCTGCCGGAAAATGTTGCGGATCAGGAAGAATTTTTGAAAGGCAAACTCATCCGGCCCAATTCGCTGAGGCTGTTTTACGTGGCCGCCGCGATGCGGGAAGGCATACCGGTTGAGACGGTTTACCGGTGGACGAACATTGATCCCTGGTTTTTGCATCAGATCAAGGACATCGTGGATGCCGAAAAGGAGTTGCGGCGGTCAGCGCCGTCCGTCGAGTTGCTGCGCGAAGCCAAGAAGATGGGCTTTTCCGACCGGGCGCTGGCCTCTTTCTGGAAAATGACGGAGACGGAAATCCGGCAGTGGCGGGAGCGCGAGAACATTGTCCCGGTGTATAAACTGGTCGACACCTGCGCGGCGGAGTTTGAAGCTTACACGCCTTATTATTACTCGACCTACGAGACGGAAAACGAGACGCGGCCGTCGGAGAGGCGCAAAGTGGCCATCATCGGCGGCGGTCCCAACCGCATCGGACAGGGCATCGAATTTGATTACTGCTGTGTGCATGCCTCATTCGCCCTGCGCGAAGAGGGCGTCGAGAGCATCATGATCAATTCCAATCCCGAAACGGTCAGCACCGATTATGACACATCCGACAAACTGTTTTTTGAACCGGTGACGCTGGAGGACGTTCTGCATATTCTGCGGACAGAAAGACCCGAGGGCGTGATCGCGCAGTTCGGCGGCCAGACGCCGCTGAATCTGGCCCGCGGACTGGAAGCGGCGGGCGTGAAAATTCTGGGAACCTCTCCCGATGCGATCGACCGCGCGGAGAACCGCGACCGCTTTCAGGAAATTGTCGCCAAGCTCCGCCTCAATCAGCCCGACAATGACACGGCGATGGATGTGGAAAAAGCGCTGGCGGCCGCCGAACGCATCGGCTATCCGGTGTTGGTGCGCCCTTCCTATGTGCTGGGCGGGCGTTCCATGGAAATCGTCTATGACGCGGAAACGTTGAAAACATTCATGGAAAAGGCCCTCCTGGTCTCCCCGGAACATCCCATCCTGATCGACAAATTTCTGGAGGATGCCGTGGAAATTGATGTGGATGCCATCAGCGACGGGGAAACGACGGTGGTCGCGGGCATCATGGAGCACATTGAGGAGGCTGGCATTCATTCGGGCGACAGCGCCTGCATTTTGCCGCCGCTGACCATCCCGGAGACGATGCTGGATTTAATCCGGGATCAGACCCGGATGCTGGCAAAAGAACTCAACGTGGTCGGCCTGATGAATATTCAGTACGCGATCAGGGACAACACGCTGTATGTGCTGGAAGTCAATCCACGCGCCTCGCGCACCGTTCCGTTCGTCAGCAAGGCGATCGGCGTTCCGCTGGCGAAACTGGCCGCCAAGATCATGCTGGGAAAAACGCTGAGGGAGCTCGGATTCACGCAGGCGCCCCGGCCCGATCATATTTGCGTCAAGGAAGCGGTTTTTCCGTTCAATCGTTTTCCCGAGGTGGACATTTTGTTGGGACCGGAGATGAAATCCACCGGCGAAGTGATGGGCATCGACACAACTTTTGGTCTGGCCTTCGCCAAGTCCCAGATGGCGGCGGGATTCCGCATCCCGACGGAGGGGACCGTTTTTATCAGCGTCCATGATTTTCACAAGGATAAGATTGTTCCGGTGGCGCGGGCCTTTCAGCACATGGGCTTCAAGATCCTGGCGACCAGGGGAACGGCGCTGTACCTTCTCGAACACGGCGTCAGCGCGGGTGTCGTGTTGAAGTTCAGCGAAGGCCGTCCGCATATCGTGGATTACATCAAAAACGGCGACATTCAGGTGGTGATCAATACCAGCATCGGAAGAAAGTCCTCGCGGGATGCTTATCATATCAGGCGCAGCGCCCTGGTTTACAATATTCTTTACACGACCACGATTGCGGGCGCGCGAGCGCTGGGGGAAGCCGTCGCGGCCATTCAAAAAGACTCCTGGCATGTGCGGACGCTTCAGGAATATCAAACTCATCAGGGGAGTTGACCATGTGTGATTCATTGGAAACGGAAACGATGCAAACGGATGGTCCTCGCGAGTCATGCGGTATTTTCGCGATTTACGGCCATGAGGAAGCGTCCCGCATCGCCTTTTATGGTCTTTTCGCGCTGCAGCACCGGGGCCAGGAATCGGCCGGCATTGTATCTTCCGACGGGTGCCAGGTGTATGAACACAAGGGCATGGGCCTGGCGGCTGAAGTCTTCAGGGAAGAGGCGCTGCAGAAACTGCCCGGCAGGCTGGCCATCGGACACGTCCGCTACTCGACAACCGGATCTTCGACCCTTTTGAACGCCCAGCCATTTCTGGTGCATTTCGGCGATGAGTGTTACGCGTTGGCGCATAACGGCAACATTGTCAATGCGCAGAAATTGCGCCAGCAGATGGAAGACGACGGGTCCATTTTCCAGACCACCATGGACAGCGAAATTGTCGTTCATCTGATGGCCCGTCGTTTGAAGGAAGGCTTGGAGAGCGCCCTGACGGCCGCGCTGTCGCGCCTCGAGGGCGCTTATTGTTTCGTCATGCTGACCAGGAATAAGATCATCGCCGCGCGCGACCCGCGCGGTTTCAGGCCGCTGGCGCTGGGAAAGCTCAACGACAGTTGGGTGGTGGCCTCGGAGACGTGCGCCTTTGATCTGGTGGGCGCCCGGTATGTGCGGGATGTTGAACCGGGCGAGATTTTAATGATTGATTCCAGAGGCATTCAAAGTTTCCATCCCTTTCCGGCCGAGAAACATCGTCACTGCATTTTCGAACTGATTTATTTCGCCCGTCCCGACAGCCAGATTTTCCGTCAGAATGTTTACCTTTGCCGCAAGCGATTGGGACATGAACTGGCGCGGGAATACCGGCCGGACGTGGATTTGGTCATGCCGTTTCCCGACTCCGGCGTTTATGCCGCTTTAGGCTACGCGGAAGAAAGCGGGATTCCGTTTGAAATGGGGATGATTCGCAATCACTATATCGGCCGCACCTTTATTCAGCCGTCTCAGACCCTGCGGGATTTCGGCGTGCGGGTGAAATTGAATCCCGTGAGAGCCGTTTTGGAAGGTAAAAAAATCCTGATCGTGGAGGATTCCATCATCCGCGGAACCACCAGCCGCAGCCGGGTCAGGAATCTGCGCGAGATCGGGGTGAAAGAAATACACATGGCCGTCAGCTGCCCGCCGACCGTTTATCCCTGTCCCTACGGCATCGACTTTTCCTCGAAAGGCGAACTCATCGCGGCGAAGAAAGAAAACGAAAGAGCGATTGCCGAGTTTATCGGACTGGATTCCATGCATTATCTGAGCGTGGAGGGAATGATCAAGGCAACGGGCTTGGATCGGGATTGCTTTTGCCTGGCCTGCTTCGACGGTTGTTACCCCGTTCGACCGCCGGAGAGGCTAGATAAATTCTGTCTGGAAACCAAGTAAGACCCCCCGCCGCGCTTGTCGGGTTTTTTGCCGGGGCGATAACCATGATTGCTTTTGTTTTTCAACTGTGATACCTTTCAGCAAAAGCCATCACAAGGGAGGGGAAGGTTATGAAAAGCTGCGAATGGATTCAGCATAAAGGGAAGAATATCCTTTATATGAAGATTGCAAGCGAGACAACGGAAGAGCTCAAAGAACGACTCGAAAGCATCAAGCCGGTTGTCGTCAAGGAACCCCCGCACTCCATCCTCTGCATTGCGGATGTCACCAACGGCAAGTTCAATCCGGAAATGACCCAGATGCTCAAAGAGTTCACCAAGCATAACGAACCCTACATCAAGATAACCGCTCTGGTGGGCGTGGAAGGATTGAAAAAAATTATTTATAACGCCGTCCTCACTTTCACCAAACGCAAAAACCTCATTTTAAAAGACTCCAAGCAGCAAGCTCTGGATTGGCTGGCGAGCCAGTAAAAATTCCGGCATCAACCATTCACACCGGCCGTCAGGGGGACATGAAATTCCTCCCGGCCGGTGCAGTCCTTTGCAAAATCCTCAACCTCCTTTTTTTGGTATTTTGTCTTTCTCTTCCGGATTATCCTAAGGGATGGGTCGATTTTTTGCCCACAAACAGACAGGTCATGCCGAGGGTCAGGGGATAGATTTGCACGTTGTCGATGCCGGTTTCTTTTAAAAAGGCGGCAAACTCGCTTGGGGCGGGAAAGTTCATGATGGAATCCGCCAGATAATAATAGGCGGCGGCGTTTTTCGAGAAAACTCCGGCCAGCAGGGGTAAAAGGTGATTCAGATAAACGCGGTAAAAACATTTGAAGAAACGGTTTTGAATGAAATTCATCTCCAGAATCATGATCTGCCCGCCGGGAACCGTGACGCGCAGCATTTCTTTTATCGCTTCCGTTTTTTGCGGAATATTCCGGATGCCAAAGGCCATGGCGGTCACATCAAACATGTTTTCGCCAAACGGCAGCATCAGGGCGTTGCCCTGAATGAAATTTAATGTTTGACCGAGCCGGTTTTTCTCCTTTTTTAAAAGCGCCTTTTTGAGCATGGGATGGACGAAATCCACGCCGACGGCCCGGATGGATTTGTGTCTGAGGCAGGCCAGGATGGACAAATCGCCGGTTCCGCAGGCAATGTCCAGGAATCTGTGGGTTCGGAAAAAGACCATTTTCCGGACGGCGAATTTGCGCCAGTAAACATCACGGCGGAGGCTCAAAAATCGATTCAGGAAATCATAGCGGTCGGTAACCGTGGCAAAAATTTCCTTCACCATCCCCACCCGTTCCTGGTCGCCGACTTGCTTCACGGGAGGATATTTGTTGAGGGGGGGAATTTTCATGGCTTCCAAACAGGCTGTCGGCCGCGCACAAGGACGGAATTCGCGTGAGCGCCCAGTCCCTCGATGCTGGCGAAATGGGCGGTCGGCCCGCTGAGGGTCCGAAACGCTTCCCGGGAGAAGGAAAGCACGCTCATTCTTTTGCAAAAGTCATACACGCCCAAAGGCGATGAAAAACGCGCCGTGCCGCCCGTCGGCAGAATGTGATTGGCGCCTGCCAGATAGTCGCCCAAGGCCTCGGGGGTGAAAGAGCCGAGGAAAACGGATCCCGCATTTCTGACCTGAGGAAGGATTTTCTTTGGTTTTTTCACCATCAGTTCCAGATGTTCGGGCGCGAACCGGTTGGCGATATCCACCGCCTCGGCGATTGTTTTCGTGATCACGATCGCGGCGTGACGGGCAAGCGACTTTTCAAGAATGGCTTTTCTTGGCAGCGCTTTCGTCTGCCTGGAAATTTCCCGCGCGACATTTTCGGCCAGCATTTTTGAAGGCGTAAGCAACAGAGCGGCGGCCATTTCATCATGTTCGAGCTGCGCCAGCATGTCCGCCGCGGCGAAAAGGGGGTTAGCCGTCTGATCGGCGACGATGACGACTTCACTGGGTCCGGCGATCATGTCAATGTCCACCCGTCCAAACACCAGTTTTTTGGCGGCGGCCACATAGGCGTTGCCCGGCCCCACGATTTTATCCACTGCCGGAACCGTTTGGGTGCCGTAGGCCAGCGCCGCGACGGCCTGGGCGCCGCCGATTTTGAAAATGCGGTGGACGCCTCCAATTTCAGCTGCCGCCGCGATCAGGGGATGGATTTGTCCTTCCCGGGCCGGAGACGCCAGGATGATTTCTTCGACCCCCGCGAGACGCGCCGGGATGGCCGCCATCAGAATTGTTGAGGGATAGATTGCCTTTCCTCCGGGCGCGTAGATGCCCACGCGCCTCAGGGGAAGGATGCGCTGGCCGATTTCCACGCCCTTTTCGTCCCTGACCGACCAGCCGGAGGTGATTTGATGGCGGTGATACTTTTCAATGCGCCGCGCCGCCAGCCGGAGGGTTTTGACGTCTTCCCTCTTGACGCGCGCGACGGCTTGCTTCATTTCCGAAGCGGAGACCTCCGCGTTGGTCGCGGTTACGGGGTATCCGTCGAATTGTTTCGTGTAACGGAAAAGGGCCTTGTCGCCTGTGGTCGCGACATCCTGAATGATTCTGGATACCGTCGAGACCAGCCGGGGCGAATGAAGACCTCCTCTTTGGCGCAGTTCATCAAAAACTTTTTTGAATGCCGGTGCGTCGGACTGAATGATTTTCATGCTTTCACCCTCTGGATGTCCGCGCCCAGCGCGGAGAATTTCTTTTCGATCATTTCGTAACCGCGGTCAATGTGGTAGACGCGGGAAATTTCCGAGGAGCCTTCGGCGACCAGCGCCGCCAGAATCAGGGAAGCCGACGCCCGCAGGTCCGTGGCCATCACCTGCGCTCCGCGCAGCCTGGGCACGCCCCTCACAATCGCGTTGTTGCCCTGGATTACGATATCCGCTCCCATGCGCAGCAGTTCACTGACGTGCATGAACCGGTTTTCGAAAACCGTTTCGGTGATGACGCTCAAGCCCCCGGCGATGGTCATATAGGCCATCATCTGCGCCTGCAAATCCGTCGGGAAACCGGGATAGGGCAGGGTCTTGATATCCACGCTGTTGATTTTTCTTCCGGCGGAAACCTTTAATCCGTTTTTGATCGGAGTGATTTTCATCCCCGTTTCGCGAAGCTTGTTGATCAGCGATTCCAGGTGATTTGGATTGCAGCCCCTGACGTTGATTTCTCCCTGTGTCATTCCGGCCGCGATCATGAAGGTTCCCGCTTCGATTCTATCCGGAATAATGGAGGCTTCTGTGGGGTGCAGCGAAGTGACGCCCTCAATGGTGATGACATCGGTTCCCGCGCCGCGGATTTTGGCACCCATTCCCTGAAGCACTTCTGCGAGGTTGACGATTTCCGGTTCACAAGCCGCATTGTTCAAAACCGTTGTTCCTTCCGCCAGGGTGGCCGCCATCATCACATTTTCTGTTCCCGTCACCGTCGGGATGTCGAAGTAGATATCGGTGCCTTTGAGTTTTTTTGCCCGAGCCTCGATATAGCCGCTGTTCAATTCGACTTCCGCGCCGAGCGCCTGCAGGGCTTTGATGTGTAAATTCACCGGTCGGGCCCCGATGGCGCAACCGCCGGGGAGCGAGACACGCGCGCGGCCGGCTCGCGCGACCAGAGGTCCCAGAACCAGAATGGAGGCACGCATGGTTTTGACCAGTTCATAAGGCGCGGTGTAGTTGGTAATGTTTTCGGTTCCTATTTTGAGGGTCTGTCCTCCTTCCATCTGCGCGCCCATGCCGGCCAGAAGTTTTTTGATGGTTTTGATATCCACCAGATCGGGAATGTTATGGAAGATGTTTTCTCCTTCCGTCAATAGTGCTGCGGCCAAGATTGGCAAGGCCGCGTTTTTCGCCCCGCTTATCTGGACATCGCCCTTCAGGGTTTTGCCCCCTTGAATCACTATCTTGTCCACTTTACAATCTCCTTGCTTTGATGACGCGCGGCAAACCGGCATAGTCGAATCGTGTTGCCGCCGTAACGTAATGTCCCGTGTCGGCCAGAAGCCCGCGAACACGGTGTTCTTGTTTAGCGCCAATTTCCAGCAAAAGCCAACCATTTTTTTCCAGAAAAGCCGACGCCTGTTGAATTATTTTTTCATGGAAATCCAAACCGCTTGGACCGGCCAGAAGCGCCTGGGGAGGTTCGTAGTCTTTCACGCCGGCGGGCAGGTTATCGTATTCTTTTTGGGCAATATAGGGCGGGTTGCTGACGATGATGTCGAAAAGGCCTGCCACCGGTTCGAACAAATTTCCCCGTCGGAAGGAAATTCTTTTTTCGAAACCCAGGCAAGCGGCGTTTTTTTGAGCCGTATCCAGAGCTGCCTGGGAGATGTCTGTCGCGACGATCGCCGCATCGGGCAATTCGCTGGCCAAAGCAATTGCAATGGCGCCGCTGCCGGTGCCCACATCCAGAATTCTGAAGGAAGAACGATTTGTTTCTTTACAGATCAGCAAGGTTTCTTCGACGATGATTTCCGTTTCGGGGCGGGGGATCAAAACATCCGGATTGACCTCCAGGACAAAGCTCCAGAATGCCTTGCGGCCGGTCAGGTAAGCCACGGGTTCCCATTGTTGTCTTCTCCCTATCAGGTGGCGGAAGACGTCGCATTGCTCTTCGCTCACCGGCCTATCCGGATTTTTGAGAAATTCAATGCGGTCGCACTGCAGGCAAAAAGCCAGCAGGACCTCGGCGTCCAATCGCGCCGACGGGATGCCGGCATATTCCAAATCCCGGGCTGCGTCTTCGAGAATTTTGCGGGCGATCATGGTAAAATTTCCTTGAGTCATCTCTTTAGCACAAGAAATTTTCTGCTGGCGGGCATGGGATTCAATGACAACAACGCTTGATGCGAAAATAAGTTGTTGCAAAAAAAATGTCAAGGGATTATATGTTCAAACCATCAAGATCCTGCTGAAATCAGAAAATAAAAATTTATTTTTGAATCATTTCAAGAGGTGGAGAAGTCTATGAAGCCGGGAGCGAGTTTGATGGAACGCTTCGAGGGATGGTTTGTCCGTCCAATTGAAAAACTCCAGGAAATCCCTGAAGGAGACGGAGGTTTTCTGGCGCTGGCCTGCGCTTTGTTTCTGTGTGAAAGATATTATCGCGCGTTAACCAAAACGCATTATGGCCGGGGAGAGGACAAGCCCTTTAAGGTGGCGGCGGCGGAAGATTTCGGTCTGACGCTTGAGGAGTTTCAGTGCTTCTGGATGGTTTATCGCAACGGCGTGCAACACCAGGGAATACCCAGACGATACATCGACAGCAACAAGGTGGAGTATGTGTGGCATATCGCTGATGAATTCGGAGCGATTCCCGAATTCTACAAAATCAACGCGAATAAGATTGAAATCAGGCTCAATGTCTGGAAATTTGCCGACTTGATTATCAGTAAGCTCAAGAGCAATCCTTCTGTGTTCCGCGTGGCCATGACTCATTCCTTTGCCGAGGTCAGAGAGAATAATCAGGGAAAGTAAAAGACGAGCTATTCGACTTTGACACGCGCGGCTTCAGGCAGATCGGGAACGTTTTCGCGAATCTTTAGCCCTGTTTTTTTAGCAGTTCGGCCTGATGATGGGCGATCAGGGCGTCGATCATTTCTCCGATGTTTCCGTTCAAGAAATTATCCAGGTCATAGCGGGTGAGATTGATGCGATGGTCGGTGACGCGGCCTTGGGGGAAATTATAGGTGCGGATGCGCTCAGAACGGTCGCCCGTGCCTACCTGGCTTTTACGCGCCTCGGCCTGTTCGGCGTTTTGCTTCTGCACCATGGCGTCAAAGAGTCGCGCGCGCAGAACCTTCATCGCCTTGGCCTTGTTCTTGAGTTGGGATTTTTCATCCTGGCAGGTGACGACAAGCCCCGTCGGGATGTGGGTGATGCGCACGGCGGAGTCGGTCGTGTTCACGCTTTGCCCGCCGTGACCGGTGGACCGATAAACGTCAATGCGCAGATCGTTTGGATCAATATTGACTTCCACCTCTTCCGCTTCCGGCATGATGGCCACCGTTACGGCTGAGGTATGAATGCGTCCCTGGGCTTCCGTGACGGGCACTCTCTGCACGCGATGCACGCCGCTTTCGTATTTCAGGCGGCTGTAAGCGCCGCGGCCTTCAATCTGAGCGATAATTTCCTTGAAGCCGCCCACGCCTCCTGCGGGAGAGGAGCTGACCACTTCCACTTTCCATCCCTGGGATTCGGCATAACGGGCGTACATGCGGAACAAATCCGCTGCGAACAGTCCCGCCTCGTCTCCGCCGGTTCCGGCGCGGATTTCCAAAAAAACGTTTTTGTCGTCGTTGGGGTCTTTCGGCAGAAGTAAAATCTTTAATTTTTCTTCCAGTCCCTCTTTCTTCTGCTTAAGAACCGGCAGCTCCTCTTTGACGATGGCTTTGAGTTCGTCATCGCCGTCATTGAGGATTTCCTGATGCTCCTTCATTTGTCCGCAGACGTGGTTGTATTCCCGAATGGTTTCAACCAAGTCCCTGAGCTCGGCGTGTTCTTTGGCGTATTTTTGATAGACTCCGGGCTTGGAAACGACTTTCGGATCACTAAGCAAGCCTTCCAATTCTCTATGACGCAACTCAATATCGTTTAGTTTGTCCAGAATAATATCCATAATGGCTGATGAAAGTATCTTTTAAAGATGAAAAATTGAGAATATTTTGCGGAAACAGCTATCTATAGATGATAGCGCAGATTGATGAAGGCAAATTTTCTATCGAAAAAACGATGTGTTGTGCGCGAAACCCTGCCGCCGAAGACTCCAGTACCGGCATCGGAGTGGCTTATTGCTGTGGGTGAAGAGCCGGTGTTTATTCCTTGAAGGCAAGTCATAAAAAAATTTCCCCAGTTTCAATCAACAGGTCAAAAGCTTACTTCGTTTTTTTTGATGCGCTTTTTTCCCCTTGAGTGTTTTGCGCCGCCGCTTCATATTTTTTCTTGAATTTTTCCACGCGTCCGGCGGTGCTGACCACTCTTTGCTTGCCGGTCATGAACGGATGGCAGTTGGAGCAAATTTCCGTTTTGATATCCTTTTTTGTCGACCTCGTGGTAATGACATTGCCGCAAACGCATGTGATGGTTGTTTCCTTATATTCCGGATGAATTCCTTCTTTCATATGGTTGAATTGTCCTCCCTGTTAATTTGCTAAATTTATTTATTTTTTTAAGCCCTGTTGCCTTATAATATTCAAAGCCAAAATTCAAGGGAATTTAATCAAATTTTTTCTAAACAAAAACGAAAGTGGATCCTGAGCATTGAGAAGAAAGTTTCCTAGGAGTTCATGGAATCCAAAAACTCTTGATTTGTTTCAGTTTTTCTGATTTTGTCCACAATGAATTCCATGGCGTCAACCGGGTTCATTTCCTGCAGCAGCCGGCGCAGGATCCAGACGCGATTGAGATTGTTTTTGGGAATCAGCAGCTCTTCTTTTCTTGTTCCTGAACGGATGAGATCAAAAGCCGGGAAGACCCTGCGGTCGGCTATCCGGCGGTCCAGGTGAAGTTCCATATTGCCCGTGCCCTTGAATTCTTCAAAGATCACTTCATCCATCCGGCTGCCCGTGTCAATCAGGGCGGTGGAAATGATGGTCAGGCTTCCTCCGTTTTCGATGTTTCGAGCGGCGCCGAAAAATCTCTTCGGCTTGTGCAGGGCGTTGGAATCAACGCCGCCGGAAAGGACCTTGCCGCTGGGGGGGACGACCGTATTGTAAGCACGGGCAAGCCGGGTGATGCTGTCCAGAAGAATCACAACATCCTTTTTGTGTTCGACAAGTCGTTTGGCTTTTTCAATCACCATTTCCGCCACCTGGACATGACAGGAAGCCGGTTCGTCAAAGGTCGAGGCGATGACCTCGCCGGCGACGCTGCGTTGCATGTCGGTCACTTCTTCCGGCCTTTCATCAATCAAAAGAACCATTAAAACGACCTCTTTGTGATTGGCGGCAATGCTGTGGGCGATGTCCTGCAGAAGAACGGTTTTGCCCGCGCGTGGCGGCGAGACGATCAGGGCTCTTTGTCCTTTGCCGATGGGCGTGAATAAATCCATGACCCGGGTGGAGTAGTTTTTGGGATCGAATTCGAGATTTAATTTTTCTTGGGGATAAAGGGGAATCAAATTATCAAAAAGGATTTTGTCGCGGGCCTGTTCCGGACTTTCAAAATTGACGGTGTCGACTTTCAATAAAGCAAAATATTTTTCCCCCTCTTTAGGGGGGCGGACTTCTCCGGAAATCGTATCTCCCGTTTTAAGATTGAATCTTCTGATTTGCGATGGAGAAATATAGATGTCGTCGGGACTGGGCAAATAGTTGTAGTCCGCTGCCCTCAGGAAGCCGAAGCCGTCGGGCAAGATCTCCAAGACCCCAGAACCGGAAATGACGCCGTTTTGTTCCGCCTGCGATTGCAAAATGGCGAAAATCAGCTCCTGACGGCGCATTCCGCTGGCGTCTTGGACGTTTAGTTTTTTGCCCAGTTCGGTTAGTTCGCTGATGGGCAGCCTTTTAATGTCTTCAATGTTCATAAAGCAATCCTTGTTTAAGTTGTCTCAATGACGAGAGTCATTTTCATATAGCTTTAAACCATTTGTGAAATTCCATTATTTTTTTTGAAAAAACAATTGGATACAAAGGTTTTAATCGTTACGGATTAAGTTTGGCTTGTTGTTTGAATACTTGAAACGCTCCAAAAGGTAGGGCTCTATAGCCTTTTGTTCGAGGACACCCTATCTGAATATAAAAAGCCTGTCAAGCGATTTTATTTTTGTGGTTTTCTTTAAAATACGGGATATTTTTATTCCAAAACCGGTTTGGGCGGTCATGACACTTTTTTTGCTTCCTCAATCAACAGCACCGGAACGTCATCTTTTATCTCGTACAAAAGCTTGCATTGATCGCAAATGAGTCCGTTCGATTTTTCATCATAGCGGATTTTCCCCTTGCATTGGGGACAGGCGAGAATTTCCAGCAGCTCCTTATTGAAAGGCATGATCACTCTCCTTGTAATTTCTTTGCCACGGCAGCGAAAACCTGCAGGGGGTCAATATCCTTCATGCATGTTTTTGTCGAGCATTTTTTTAAAAAACAGGGGCTGCAGGGGATGTCTGTCCTGATCACGGTATGGCCCCTGCCGTAAGGCCCCGTTCTTCGCGGGTCGGTCGGCCCGAAGAGCGCGACAACCGGCGTTTGCACGGCCGCGGCGAGGTGCATGGGACCGGAGTCCGTCGTAATGAGCATTTTCGCCCGGGCATAGAGACAGGCCAGTTCCGGCAGGGTGGTTTGACCGCCCAGATTGACGGCGTCGGATTCCATGAGATTTGTGATTTTTTCCAGGACATTTTTTTCCGCCCCGGTGAAAACCACTTTCATCCCAAGTTTTTTCCGGATCATGTCGGCCAGATGGGCAAAGTTTTCATTTTCCCAGAGTTTTGTTTCCCAGTAGGCGACGGGACTGACGGCGATAAAATTTTTTTCCTGAAGGTCGTGCATCCGCATGAGGGTTTCGATCTTTTCTTCGGCGGGCGGATTTTTCGGTAAAACGAATTCAGCCTCTTTGATTAGCGCGCCGAGGTGGCGGGGGAAATCCAGGTAACGGTCAACGGCGTGCTTATTCAGGTCTTCGGGAATTCTTTCGTTGACGAAGAGACCGCTGAGTTCCTGCAGGGAGGCATATCCCAGTTTTCTTTTGCCGCGGCTCAGCCAAACCACGACGGAGCTTTTGAAAAGGCCGTGAAAATCGATGACGAGGTCGTAAGGGCGGTCTCTGAGCGTACGCAGGAACGACCTTACTTCATCAACCGCCCGGAGGGCGCGCCGGGGACTCCCGAGACTTTTGGCCCAGCTTTTCCGGCGGGAAACGAGCACCCTGTCGAGGCTTGGATGGCCGGTAACGAGGTCGGCCGCGGCTTCCTCGATAACCCACGTGATATGGGCGTCCGGGTAGAGCTTTCTCAACGCCGCCAGAGACGGCAGGGTGTGGACGACATCGCCGACGGCGCTCAGTTTTACGATCAGGATGTTCATTGGCTTCCGTCGATAACGTTATCTCGGGCCTGGCGAAGGATGGCGTGCCTTCTTCCTGTCGTCAAGAATCCAGCGGACGGCATCGAGGATGTCCTCGGCGATGTAATCCGGCCCGTCC
>Ga0116190_1000934_pt1 | contig 27107 bp, 24 predicted proteins | sample AD_JPNTR4_MetaG_FD_89808 | JGI IMG/M metagenome (GOLD analysis project Ga0116190, IMG submission 89808) | Active sludge microbial communities of municipal wastewater-treating anaerobic digesters from Japan - AD_JPNTR4_MetaG | ecosystem: Engineered > Bioreactor > Anaerobic > Digestate | place...
ATCTTTTAATGTCCGGATGTAAATAACTGTACTCCAATTCAAAAGAAAAATATTTCCAGAGAAACGGGAAATACCCTAATTTGATTCCCGCCGACCAGGTTTCTTCCATGTTCAAATCGTAATCATCATCATCATGGTAATCATACCAGTCATCGTCGTAATCTTCAGAACTGGCCTCGGGCGCAATGGTAACCCCGCCCCAGAAGCCGACATATCCGCCGGTTGGGCCGCCCTGGGCAGAAGCGGATTGCAACGGGACAACAGCCAGACAAAAAACCAGGACAACGATAAAAACACAGGAGTCGATTTTCTTCATTTCATCTCTCCTTATAGAACTATTTTAAATCTTTGAACGACGATTTTCAAATCCTTTTTTGTCGAGAGCCCACAAAATGAAAGGCCTTTTTTTGAGGATTGCCGAGCAGATCATCCGTGCGAAGTATTTTCAACAGAGACGAAAATCATAGATTTTTGCTGTTCAAAAAACGGTCGTTGGTGGTATGATGTCGCCGTGTTGTGGAGGAATTTCTTCCGACAAAGAATCGTAACGTGAAAAGGAAGCGTCCATGAAAAAAATAATTTTTATCCTCTTTGTATTTTTTGCCTTGTCAACGACAGCAGGTTCAACTGAATTTTATCATTGCGTGGACAAGGACGGAAACGTATTCATCACGGACAATCCCCCGCAGGATGCGCAGTGTAAAACCAGCGAAATGGATGACAACAGCGCCGGGCAGTCACCGAGCGGTTCTGAATCCCCGCAATCTCAACGGGATGATGACAAAAAAAATGAGATTAAAAGATTATTGAAAATAAAACGGTCCGGGATGATATGAAGGTTTCTTCATTCCAAAAGATAGGCGGTGTGCAGAGGAGTGGCCTTTCGTTTTTTTGCACGGCTAAAAAGCCCCTGAAGACCGTCATTCGCCGATAATTTTCACCAAAACCCGTTTTTTTCTCCTGCCGTCGAATTCTCCGTAAAAAATCTGTTCCCAAGGTCCGAAATCCAGGCGGCCATCGGTGACGGCCACAACAACTTCCCGTCCCATTACCTGCCTCTTGAGATGCGCGTCGCCGTTGTCCTCTCCGGTCAGGTTGTGTCGGTAACGCGAAACCGGCTTGTGCGGCGCGAGACCTTCCAGCCATGCTTCGTAGTCCTGATGCAGTCCCGCTTCGTCGTCATTGATAAACACGGAGGCGGTGATGTGCATCGCGTTGACAAGGACCAGGCCTTCCCGAATGCCGCTTTCCTTCAAACAGGCATCCACCTGCGGCGTGATGTTGATGAAACCTCTTCGTTGCGGAATGTTGAACCACAGTTCTTTCCTATAGGATTTCATGGAGCTGTCTCCCGTCGTTTTTGGTCCGTGATTATCACGAAAGATGAAAGCTCAAAAGCAAAAAAATGCTTAAAGGCTAGAAATCTTTTTTGCGCAAAGACATTGGGGATAAGCGATACAAAATTCTGCAAAATAAAAGGGGTCACAAATGTCTAACACTTGCAACCCCTTGATTTTCATGGTGGGTCAGGGCAGAATCGAACTGCCGACACTCGGATTTTCAGTCCGATGCTCTACCGACTGAGCTACCGACCCCGAAAAACATTCCCTAAAACAGGTCATTCGTCTATAGAATAAGGTGTCTTTTGTCAAGGTATTTTTTGGCCGCAAAAATGATTTAATCTCCCTTTAATTATCAGGAGTTTCCTGTTTTTCCAAAGGTTGCGTGCGCGGCGCGGGAGACTCCGGGATGAAGACACCTTCGGTTGGAGTTTCCGGACTTCTTATAATTACAACGGTTCCGGCAATCTTGTCGTGCCATCCCTGTTTTCTTCTGTCAAAGCCGATCCAGATAAAACCCAAACAGAAAACAAGACTGGAGACCATGTAACCCACGGATCGCAGAAAAGCGATGCCGAAGGAGATCGGTTTTCCCTCCGTGGAGACCACCTGCAGGCCAAGCATCATTTTGCCGGGCGTTCTGCCCGTGGTGCCGTAGAAATACGTGAAATAGGCGATGTTGATTAAGCTGGAAAAAACCCAGAACCACACGGTCAAAGAAGCTATTTTTTCGGGGTTTTCCAAATCGGCCATGAGCGTGTTGCCGCCGCCGGAAACCGTTCCTGCGAAGAAAGCAACGCCGGCGATAAAGGCGAGAACAATCAAAATGACGCTGATGATGCATCCATCTATCATGTAAGCGATGAAACGTCTCCAAAAGCCTGCGTATTTGTAAATGGTCATGGCTTGGCCTCCTTTGATGAGTGGCTGAAAATGCCTTTTTCATATTGAATGATGGTTAGGATTGCCGCTGCGGCGGTTTCGACTTTGAGAATTTGTTTTCCCATGCTTACCGGTTGAAATCCTTTTTGTATGGCCTGGCTGATTTCTTCCCTGGAAAAACCTCCCTCCGGACCGACGATGACAAAAAAATCCCCTGCCGGAGGCAGACATTCTTGGGATAAAACATCTTTGATGGTGTTGCGGGATTCTTCCTCCCAGAAAATCAGTTTGACGCATCTGTCCGGAGCTGCGCAAAGCATTTCCTCAAAGGAGGCAACCGGAGCGACCTGCGGAATGTAGGCGCCGTGGGAACTGCGCGCCGCCTCCAGGGCGATTTTCTGCCAGCGCGAAATTTTCGCCGAGCTTTTTTCCCGGGCGACATAACCGATGGAGCGCGCCGCCTCGAAGGGAATGATTTTATCCGCGCCCAGCTCAGCGGCAGATTTGACGATGATGTCCATTTTCCGGGCCTTGGGGATGGCTTGGGCGAGAGTGAGGCTGATTTCCTTTGGAACCGGAGGCAACGCTTCCTTGAGTTCCAGTAAGACAGTTTTTGCGGAGAAGTTTTTGATGGCGGCGCAAAATTCGTGTCCAAAGCCGTCAAAAACGAATATTTTTTCGCCCGGCTTGAGGCGCAGAACATTCTTCAGATAATTGAGATTGTCATCGGCCAGCTCGCAGAACTTTTGATTTTCAAGATTTTCAGGACTGTATAATCTGGGAACGGTCAAGTTTTTCCCCCAAAAATTTTTATAAAGAGCGGCACGCCTTTCAAGGCTTGCGCGACGATGTTTTCTTCAGGACGAAACAGAGCCATTCTTTTTCCCGGATGGTGCGGTGAAGTTTGAGCGGCGGGGTGGAAAATTCCTCTTTGATGTTTGGGGCATCCTGGTCAATGATACCGGAAATAATCAGGTAGCCTTTCGGTAAAAGCAGAGCCGTGAGGTGTTCGCGCAGCGTCAAAAGCAAGTTGGCGGTAAGATTGGCAATGATGAGATTGCGGGGTTTGTCGAAGGCTGTCGCGTTCTTATGCATAACGCGCACCGATTTTTCCACATTGTTGATGGTCGTGTTCTCGGCCGCAATTTCCGTGGCTTTTTTATCCACGTCGAGACAGACGACATCCTGAGCGCCCATTTTCGCCGCGGTAATTCCCAGAATGCCCGTGCCGCAGCCGACGTCGAGCACCTTCCATTCCTTCACGGAGCGGTCCTGTATGATGACATCTTCCACGGCTTCGATACACATCCGGGTCGAGGGATGCTGTCCCGTTCCGAAAGCCATGCCCGGATCGATGTCTATCACAATATCCCGGCCCGCCGGCGTGTATCTCTCCCATGTGGGTTTGACGATGATGTTGTTGCTGACTCTTACCGGTTTAAAGTATTTCTTCCACTGTTCTCCCCAGTCGGGATCGCAGATGATTTCCGTGGTCACGGTGGGCTTTTTGAAATCGGGAAATATTTCGGCCAGGCTTTCTATATATTTTTGAAGAGAAGCAAATCGTTTTTCCGCACGTTGGTCATATGGAAAATAAGCCTTGAGAATTTCCTGATCCTCCGTTTCGGGAAAATCACCGGCTTTTTGGGAAACCACCGAGGATTCCTGATAGACTCCTTGAACGCCGTTTTCCGTGAGAAAATTTCCCAGAGCATCCATCATGTCCGGATGAGCGGATATTTCTAACTTCAACCATTTGGCGGTTTCTTTTTCCTTCATGAAGAATATTCCATTTTTTTAAATTTTATATCTTGTTTTGCGCATTATTTCAAGCATTGTAAAAAGAATTTTAATCGAAAACAAAATAATATGTCATTGACATAAATAAATATTTTACTTATAGTCATCACAATTTCCCAATTAAGCTCGTAAAAAGAGAAGGCCATGCAGTCCATGCCTTTGGGAAAAGTTATATTCTTCAATAATGGGTTTTATGGAGAGGAAGATGAAAGTGAAAATAGGAATCCTGACGGGCGGAGGTGATTGTCCCGGTCTCAACGGCGCGATCAAATGGGTGACCAAAAGCGCCCTGGATCCAAGGATTGCTGCGACCCGGTCGGTTTCTTTTGAAGTTATCGGCATTGTGGAGGGGTGGAAGGGGCTCGTTGAAGTGGATCCCCGTGACGAAAAGAGCCGGGCCAAGTATTTGAGACATCTCGATGAGGAAATTGTTCGTACCTGGGATCGCTATGGAGGCACGAACCTGGGTACGTCGCGAACCAATCCGTTCAATCCCAAGAATGACCGCTCCGCGAAGCTTCTGGACAATATCAAAAAGCTGGGCATTGATGTCATCGTCGCCATCGGAGGCGAGGATACGCTGGGAGTTGCCTATAAACTGCATCGGATGGGCGTGAAAACCGTGGGCATTCCCAAGACGATTGATGGTGATTTGGAAGGCACGGAATATTCCCTGGGATTTGACACCGCGGTGAATATTATTATGGAGGAAATCGACCGTTTGAGAACCACCGCCGGATCCCATGGCCGTATTTTTGTCGTGGAAACCATGGGGCGCCACGCCGGCTGGCTCGCCCTGCGCGGCGGGGAATGCAGCGGCGCCTATATCATTCTCATTCCGGAACATCCCTTTGATATGGACAAGGTCTGTGAACTCTTACGGGAGCGGAAAGGCCGCGAGATCAACTACTCCATCATCGTCGTCGCCGAAGGTGCAAGACCCCAGGGCGGCCATGAATTTTTGAAAGACGGCAGTGTGGACGATTTTGGGCATGTTTCGGTCGGCGGCGTAGCGGCATATGTGTCGTCGGAGATTCAGAAAAGGACGGGGCTGGAATCGCGCCACATTACCCTGAGCCATCTTCAGCGCGGCGGGACACCGTCGGCGCATGACCGCCTGATGGCGAGGTGGTTTGGAATTGGCGCAGTGGATATGATTGTCCGGGAAGATTTTGGGCGCATGGTGACTCTGGAAAGAGGAGAAATCAGCACGGCTCCGCTCGCCGGAGTCGTTAATAAACTGAAGCTGGTGAATGTGGAAAAATATTACGATACCGAGCGTTACAACGGCAGGCGGACTATTTTTTAGGTGATGTCCGGACGGATACTCAAACATTTTTCAATGCGGCGGTTTTTTTATCCGGTGTTGCGCCCTGTTTTGTTTTTTAAAGCGGCCGGCATCGTATAAAAAACAGACAAAAAATGTTTCGAAAGAAAAGCCTTTCTCTAAACATTAACGGGATTAAAAAAAAGTTATCCGCTTTTGCCTACAATCTCGCCGAGCTGGCTGTAGATTTTTCTCTGATACCACGGGATGATGCGGCGCAGGCCCTGCGTCTGCGCCGTTTTTTTATCTCCTTCGGGATTTATGTCATCAACCTCTCTTTGTCTTATCTTGCCTATCTTGCGGGCATCATGAGCCTGCAGGCGCTTTACTGGAACTGGATTATCATTCTGACGATCAACGCCGCTTTATATGTCGTTTTTCGCACCGGGTTCAATAAGCGGATGAAGGATCCCAGTCTGACGGCGCCCCAGATCTGCATTGCCAGTCTTGTCGTCATGTATGGCATTTTTTTTGTTTATGAAGCCCGGAGCATCCTTTTCGCTGTCTACGTGCTCATTCTTCTGTTCGGTATTTTTCGGTTGAACACCCGGCAGTTTCTGGGCGTGAGCGCCTTTATTCTGGCGACCTACGCGGTTGATATTTTTCTTTTGCACGCCTTCCGTCCGCAGGACATTGATCTCAATGCGGAGATCTTTCAGTGGTGCGCCCTAGCGGTTGTACTGATTTCCGTATCCTTTATCGGGGGGAATATCAGCGCCCTGCGCCATGAATTGAGCACCAGCCGGAAGAAATTGAGAAAATCTCTCGAAATTATTCAGGACATGGCCATTCACGATGATCTGACCGGATTTTACAACCGCCGGCATTTGATGGAACTGATTGAATCCGAGAAAAACCGTTCCATCCGAACCGGAGCGGTTTTTTCCCTGGCCATGCTGGATATTGATCATTTTAAAAGAATCAATGACACGTATGGTCATCAGGTCGGTGACAGCGTTTTGATTACGTTCTCTGCCGTCATCCGCAGTGTTTTGCGCAAAACGGATTTTTGCGGACGTTACGGGGGCGAGGAATTTCTGGTGGTTCTGACGGACACGGATTTAAAAGCAGCCCAAGTTTTCGCAGAAAGAATCCGTTCAACCGTGGAAGAAAGTTATTTTGCGGAAATAGGCGACACATCGAAGGTGACCGTTTCCATCGGTTTGGCGGAGAGCCGCAAAAGCGAGAATATTGAAAAGACCATTTCACGCGCGGATGAGGCCATGTACAAAGCCAAAAGAAACGGGCGCAACCGCGTGGAAATCGGCGAATGAAAGACGTCATTTCTTATTCATCGTCCAGAATGTAAACGGCATCGCAACCCGGCCTGTCTGCGGCCCGGACGACCTTTTTCCGCTTGACATTTTATGTCCTTTGGGGATATGCCATCTCAAACTCCACGAATTCATGCATCCTAAAATGATTTGCGCTTGACAGCCCATCTGTTTTTTTCAACGGATGGGGCGTCTTCTGCAGCCCAGAGGCAAGGCATTGATTTTCTTGTCATCAAATTTTTTCATGAACGGCTTTCCCTGCGAGGCAGGGAAAAAATTATTTAACCAAATGAAAGGGAGGGCTTTATGAGAAAAGGTGTTTTTGTTTCATTAATCTTGGCGTTTTTCTTTTTTGTCGCCCCAAACGGGATGAGCGCCGGCTGGCCGCCTGCCGGCTTCACGGAAGCTCCGGCGGATCAGAATACGGCGTTTCCTTCAACCCGGGCGACCGCCGTGTCGGTTCACTCGCCGCTGCCCGCTTCTTCTCCCGCTCATCCGGCGGCATGCGATACCCTTAATTTTCTGCGCATCCGGCACGTCAACGGACCGGCCGATCCCTCCGAAGCGGACAGGATTCTGATTGCCCAACCGGGCGTTCTGGAAGGCGCGTCGGCGTTCTACAACGTTGCCGCCAATCTGGTGACTCGGGCCTATAATGAAAAAGGCAAGTTCGTGGAATTCTGGGCGATTGACAGACGGTCGAACTGTCTTGAGGACTTGAACGGTTTGCGTCTGGCCAGGGAAACCGGCAATCTGCACGATATGGTGGATTACTATTACCGGAACAAGCCCTACAAAGGTCAGTATTTCCAGGGGTATCTCAAACCGTTGACCGATGCGAAGTGGCTTGCGGAAATGGGAATGGAGCAGACGCTGAAGGACTGGAATGACGTCATCACCCGGGGCATTCCCGACCCGTCCGTCCGGCGACAGAAGGTTTTCATCGGCGGGCATTCCCTCGGCGGATTCCTGACCGGAGCCTACGCCTGCGCGGATTTCGACAGTAATCCCGCCACGCTCGACGATGCGGGATTCAATCAGACCGCCGGCTACTTTGCGCTGGATTCGATAATCACGTCCAAGCCGCTGCTGCTGGTGCAGGGCGGGGATTCGGCCGTTTTGGGCTACCTCCTGGGGAAAATACCCGACAACGCCGTCCCTCTGATGCGCATGGGATTGTTCGAACGGTTCATTTCCATTCCGGGAATCATCACCCCGGAGATCATGAATCTGTTGACCGGTGTCGGCTACGCCGCCAGGGTCGCGCCGAATGCGGAATCGGATCTGGTCGCCTATTTGCCGGCTTCAGAGAGCGTGGAGTTCTGTTACCGTTTTTACCACTCCAAGAATCTCTGGGATTTCCTGGATTACAAGCCGTCGCTCTACAAGTTCCGGTACACCAACCAGGCGTTAATGGCGCTGTTCATGGATGACAATGCGATGCCGATCAATATCATCCAGGCGAGTCTGGGCTTTTTCGGCGGCGGATCAGTGGCGGAAAAACAATTTCCTTTAGGGAGCGGCGGCGTCCTTGCCATCGCGAACAACAGCGGCACCTTGCTGAAGAAGGGTCCGCTTTATCGGTGGATTAATTACAACCAGATCGGCACGGTGACGATCCCGAACAACAACGACGGCGTGCCCTTCACGACGGCCGCCAAGGAAGTAACCGACGCCAACGATCTGGCGCGTTCCCTGGGGGCGCTGCCGATGGACTTTGTGGAAAAATATTTCCCGATGCGGCTGGCGGTGGAATCCATGATGGGCAGCGATGTTGTCGTGCATCCCGAAGGCGTGTCCATGCGGCCGATGATTAACATCGTTGCCGGAGACGGCGCGAAGCTCGGTCTGGATCAGTTGCCGCCGGACTCGCCCGTCATCCCCGGATACAACCATCTGGACGTGCTGACGGCGGCGGCCGTGCAGAACGACGGCCAGCCCGAAAAGGTCACCACCCATCTTCTCGATTTCATCTTTCCGTAGAGAGTAAAGCCGGCGTCTGCCACGGCGTCTGTTGTTTCCGGACGCCGTGACGGACGCGTCTTATACGTCCTTGAATTTTACCCCCCTTCGTGATAGCTACTTCAAAAGCGTTGCAGGCCGGAATGCATCGGGCGAAAGGAAACGAAAAATTGAAATATTATCCGATATTTCTCGACATCAGGGACAAGAAATGCGTCGTGGTCGGCGGCGGCGAAGTGGCGGCCCGGAAAGTTTCAAGACTGCTTGATTGCGGGGCGAAGGTTTTTGTCATCAGTCCCGAACTATCGCCTGAACTGGTCTCGCTGAAGGAAAAGAACGCGATTTGCCATATCGCGGCCGTCTACACCGGTTATTTCCTTGAAGGCGCTTGCCTGGTCATCGGCGCAACGGATGATGAAGCAACGAACGAACGGATATCCTCTGACGCTCGCAAAAAGGGAATTGCGGTCAATATCGTGGATGATCCGCAAAAGTGCGATTTTATTTTGCCCTCCCTGGTGCAAAGAGGAGACCTGACCATTGCCATCGGCACCGGCGGCAAAAGTCCGGCGCTGGCCCGCCGTCTCCGTGAAGAACTGGAAAAACAATACGGCGGCGAGTATGAAATTTTATTGAACCTGCTGGGACGGCTCCGCACCAAGATGGAAAAGAACGCAGGCGTCGGCGCCGAGTGGTTCGAGGGTCTGATGGACGCGGGAATCCTTGCTGCCATAAAAGAAAAAGACGCCGAAAAGGTGCGCGGAATCGTGAAAAAAATTACGGAGGGGGATCTGGACCTTGACTTTTAGCTCTCTGGAGTGGCTTTCCTTTCAGGCGGCGCTTGTCCTTAGCGCTTTCAGCACGACGGGCTATTTGTCTTCTTTGCTGGTCAAAAGAGTGAGGCTGGCCAAAATTTCCACATGGATTCTGGCCATTGCCTTTGTTTTTCTGACCGTGAAATTTCTGTTTGACGTCATTCACTCCCCATGGCTTTTTCATCCGGACTCCCGGGATTTTCTGGCCTTCTGCGCCTGGGCGGGATGCGCGGTTTATCTGGTTTTGCAATTTAAAACGAAAACCCGGGTATTGGGGGCCTTCATTTCTCCGCTGATCCTGCTGTTTCTGATTGCGGCCGCGGGCGAGGAAGCGGGCAAATCGCTCTGGCCGCAGAATCTGCAGAACTGGCTCACGACGGCGCACCTGTTTCTGACGATTTTCGGGGAGGCGCTTTTTGTCATCGCGTCCTGCGCCGGATTGATGTTCGTCATGCAAAACCGTCTGCTCAAGAGCAGGCAATTCGGCGGCACGAGCCGGCTTCTGCCGTCGCTGAGCGATCTCGACCGAATCAACCACCTCGGCCTTCTTTGGGGATTCCCGATGGTTAGCGCGGGCATCATCGCGGGGGTGATTTTCGCGGAGATGAGCTGGAAGACCGGCTGGATGACCGATCCGAAAATCATCTGGACCTTTGCCGCCTGGATTATTTACGGCTTTCTTCTGCATCAGCGGCTGGCGATCGGCTGGAAGGGATACCGCATGGCGGTGATTTCCGGTGCCGCGTTCATTCTGCTGCTGGCCTCCTATTGCGGCGTCAAACTTTGTTTCTCAACACTGCATAATTTTATTTGAAGATGATTGTACTGGTTGGAGTGAATCACAAAACGGCGCCTGTGGCTGTCCGGGAAAAAATTTTCGGCGGCTGCCGGCAGAAAAACGACCTGTGGACGGTGCTGAAAGCCATTCACGGCGTGGAAGAGGTCCTGTTTTTGGCCACCTGCAACCGCGTGGAGGTTGTTGCCAGCATGGCGGAAGACGCCGGAGAGATAATGAAGCATCTCAAAGATTTTCTGGCGCATGGCGGCAATCTCACGGCAACCGAGGCCCAAACCTGCTTTTACGAATATCGCGGCGAGGAGGCGGTGCGCCACCTCTTCCGCGTGGCGGCAAGTCTCGATTCGATGGTCATGGGCGAGGCGCAGATTCTCGGCCAGGTCAAGGACGCCTACCGGGAGGCGCTGGCCAACTACGCCACCGGCGTGGTTTTGAACCGTCTGATGCACTGTTCTTTTCGCGCGGCCAAACGCGTCCGCTCCGAAACCGGCATTGCCGCAAATCCCGTTTCGGTGAGTCACGCCGCCGTGGAACTGGCCAAGAAAATTTTCGGCTCGCTGGAAGGCAAAAAAATCCTGCTCGTCGGAGCCGGAGAAATGGCGGAACTCACCGGCATGCAGCTCATTGAAAGAGGCGCCCAGTCCATCATCGTCGTCAACCGGTCGCTGGGGCAGGCGGAAATGCTGGCGGAAAAATTTCACGGCGAAGCGGCACCGCTGGATGCGCTGGAGAAAAAACTCGTCGAGGCGGACATCGTCATCAGCTCCACCGGCGCGCCCAATTACATCATCACCGCCGACATGCTCAAAAGGATTCATCATGATCGCCGCAGCCGTCTTTTGTTTTTAATTGACATCGCCGTTCCGCGCGACATCGAACCGGCGGCCAGCGACCTGGAAAATGTCTATCTCTATAACATCGACAACCTTCAGGACATCGTTGACGAAAACATCAACGCCCGCCGAAAAGAAGCCATCCGGGCGGAAAAAATTGTGGAGGAAGAAGTGGCCAGATTCATCAACTGGCAGAAGGAACTCGATTCCGTGCCGACCATTGTCTCCCTGCGCAACAAGGCGGGAGAAATCATGCGGGAAGAAATGGAAAAGGCATCCGGCTGGATGAAAAACCTGGACAGGGAAGACCAGGAAAAAATCGAGCGGCTCGTCCAATCCGTCGTGAACAAGGTTCTGCATGCGCCGGTGACCGTCCTGAAGGAAGAAAGCTCCGAGTTCAGCTCCCGCGACATCGTCGCGGCGGTTCGGCGGCTGTTCAGGTTGGATTGACAGTCAGCGATGAAGGGTGAATAGTGAAAAAATATAAAATAGGCACGCGCGGCAGCAAGCTGGCCCTGGCCCAGACCAATTTTGTCGTGGAGAAATTGAAAAAAACGATGCCGGATGCGGACTTTGAAATCTGCGTCATCAAAACCAGCGGCGACATCATGCAGGATGTGTCGCTTCTGACCATCGGGGGGCAGGGCGTGTTCGTGAAGGAAATCGAAGAAGCGCTTCTCGCCGGCAAGATTGATCTGGCGGTGCACAGCATGAAGGATGTTCCCGGAGACATTCCGGAAGATCTGATGATCGCGACGATTCTGCCGCGCGAGGATGTGCGTGACGTGCTGGTTTCGCGCAACAACATCAAATTCGAATTCCTGCCCAAAGGAGCGAAAATCGGAACCGGTTCACAGCGTCGCGGCGCACAGATCAAGGCCATGATGCCGGATGTCCATATCGTACCGATACGGGGCAACCTCGACACGCGATTGAAAAAAATTGAAACGGAAAATCTCGCCGGCGTCATTTTGGCGGCGGCGGGAATGAAGCGCATGGGATTGGCTGAAAAAATCACGCAGTTTTTGCCGGTGGAGACGATGCTTCCGGCGGTCGGTCAGGGCGCTTTAGGGTTGCAACTTCGGAAAAGCGATGTCGAACTGGCCAAAGCCTGCGCCGGTTTGAATGACGCGGCAACCGCGGCGGAAGTCGCCGCTGAACGCGCGTTTCTACGGGCGCTGGGCGGCGGATGCCGTCTGCCGATCGCGGCGCTGGGCCAACTCGAAGGTCAGAGCCTGACGCTGGAAGGGATGCTGGCCGCGCCCAACGGGTCCACCATGATCCGCGAAAAAATCAGCGGCACCAAAGAAAATGCCGAAGAAATGGGCAAAAAATTGGCGGAAATCGTTCTGCACAAAGGCGGCAGAAGACTTTTGGATTTGATGTGATGAAAACTATGAAAAAAGGCAAAAAAGGAAAAGTCTACATCATCGGCGCTGGTCCAGGCGATGCGGGATTGATGACGCTCAAGGGGGTCGAGTGTCTGAAAGAAGCTGATGTCGTCATTTACGATTATCTGGTCAGCAAGGATTTACTAAGATACGCCCCGAATAATGCCCGTTTTATTTACGCCGGAAAACAGGGCGGCGCTCACACGCTTTCGCAGGGGCAGATCAACGATTTGCTGGTCCAAGAAGCCAGGGCCGGAAATATTGTCGCTCGTTTAAAAGGCGGCGACCCCTTTATTTTCGGCCGTGGCGGAGAAGAAGCGGAAAAGCTTCATGAAAACAAAATTCCCTTTGAAATCATCCCCGGCGTCACCTCCGCGATTGCCGTTCCCGCCTACGCCGGAATTCCGCTCACGCACCGCGGACTGACCTCCACGGTGGCATTCGTCACCGGTCATGAAGACCCGACCAAAGAAAAAAGCGACATTGACTGGAGGGCGCTTGCCAGAATCGGGACGCTGGTCTTTCTCATGGGCGTGAAAAACATCGAACAGATTGTCCGGGAATTGCAGGACAACGGCCGGTCGTCGGAAACACCCGCGGCGCTGATCCGCTGGGGAACAACACCCGGGCAGGAAATTCTTGAGGGTCCTCTCTCCGGCATCGCCCGGCTTGCAAAAGAAAAAAAATTCGCACCGCCGGCGATTCTTGTTGTTGGTGAGGTCGTTGCCCTGCGCGACACGTTGCGCTGGTTTGATGCCAAGCCGCTTTTCGGCAAGGGCGTGGTCATCACGCGGCCGGAGAGGCAGGCTGATGACCTGGCAAAACTTCTTATCAAGGAGGGTGCCAACCCGATTTCATTCCCGACCATCAAGATTGTTCCTCCATCGAGCTGGCGCGGACTGGATGCCGCAATCGGCAAACTGGAGGAGTATGATTGGCTGATCTTCACCAGCGCCAACGGCGTGGCGTATTTTTTTGAAAGGCTCCGGACGCTGGGAAAGGACATCCGGGATTTGAAAGGCGTCAAAATCTGCTGCATCGGACCGGCAACCGCCAGGCAGGTTCAAGACAAGGGGCTGCGGGTTGATCTTGTGCCCGGGGAATTCATATCCGAGGGCATCCTGAAATCCTTTTCCCGAACAAATCTGAAAGGAAAGAAAATTCTCATTGCCCGGGCGGCCAGGGCGCGTGACGTTCTGCCGGAAGGCTTGAAAAAACTGGGCGCGAAGGTTGAGGTGGTCAGCGCCTATCAAACGTTGGAATCGGGGAAAAAGAAAAAAGACCTCGAAAAGCTCTTTGCAGAAAATCGGGTGGATGTAATCACCTTCACCAGTTCGTCCACGGTAATGCATTTTGTGAAAATCGCAGGAAGGGATTTCAAGCTGCCCAAAGAGGTCAAAATCGCGTGCATCGGGCCGGTGACCGCCGCCGCCGCCGAAAAAGCGGGATTTGCGGTTGATATTCATCAGGAAGAATATACAATGGAGGGGCTGGTCGGAGCGTTGATCAACTATTTCAAAGAAAAACCGGCGGCAGGAAAACGAGGGAAAAACAAATGATCGGAATTTCCAAATTATATTGCGGGGCGGTCGAGCCCTCCGACGTTCTGCGCTACAGCCGGAAATCGGGGGATTTGCCTTCGCACCTGCTCCAGTTTTCCGCGGATAAAAAGCCGGTGGTCGTCTGGAATATGACGCGCCGCTGCAATCTGAAGTGCATTCACTGCTACTCCAATTCGGCGGATATCGAATATCCCGATGAGCTGACCACGGAAGAAGGGATAAAACTGATAGATGATCTGGCCGCTTTCGGTTCGCCGGTCATTCTCTTCTCCGGCGGCGAACCGCTCTTGCGCCGGGATTTGCTGGAACTCGCGCGGTACGCGACCAACAAAAAAATGCGCGCCGTGATTTCCACCAACGGCACGCTGATTACCAGAGCGATGGCCGCCGAACTTCAGAAGATCGGTCTTTCCTACGTGGGCGTGAGCCTCGACGGTCTGGAAAAAACGCATGACCAATTCCGCGGAAAGAAAGGCGCGTTTGCCGCAGCCATGAAAGGCATCCGCCACTGCCGAGACGCGGGAATCAAGGTCGGCATCCGTTTCACGGTGAACAAGCACAACCTGACGGACGTGCCGGCCATGTTCGACCTGCTTCGCGAAGAAAAAATCGAAAGGCTCTGTTTCTATCATCTGGTATATGCCGGGCGCGGCTCCAGACTGCGCGAGGAAGATCTGACGCACGAGCAGACGCGCCGGCTCATTGACCGGATTGCCGCCGAAACCAGACGGATGTTTGAGGAGGGCCTGTCGCCTGAAATTCTAACCGTGGACAACCATGCCGACGGGCCGTATCTGTATCTGAAAATGAAAAAGGAAAATCCCCGGCGCGCCGAAGAAATCCTGGAGTTGCTGGAAATGAACGAGGGCAATTCATCCGGCGTCGGCATCGGCTGCGTGAGCTGGGACGGCGAGGTTTATCCCGATCAGTTCTGGCGTAATCAATCGCTGGGAAATGTCCGCAAGCGTCCCTTCAGCGAAATCTGGACGGATGAAACCAATGAATTTCTGATGAAATTGAAGGACAAAAAGAAGCATGTGCGGGGCCGCTGCGCGGGATGCGTCTGGCTGAATGTTTGTGCCGGCAATTTCCGCGCCCGCGCGGAGGCGGCGGGCGATCTCTGGGGAGATGATCCCGCCTGCTATCTGACGGACGAAGAGATACACAAAAAGGAGGACTAAAAAAATGCAGTTTCCGGAATACCGAGCCCGCAGGCTCAGAAAAAACGAAAACTTCCGGCGTCTGATCCGCGAAACCACCTTGAGCGTTGACGATCTGGTCTATCCCCTCTTCGCGGCACCCGGCAAGAATTTCAAAAAACCGATTTCATCCATGCCCGGACAGTTTCAGCTTTCGGTGGACCATGTCGCCAGGGAGGCGAAAAAGGCGCAGGAACTGGGAATTCCGGCGGTGCTCTTGTTCGGCATTCCGGCCAAGAAAGACGCGATGGCGACGGGAGCGTTTGCCAAAGACGGCATCGTCCAGCAGGCCGTGAAGCGCATCAAAGACGAGGCGCCCGAGATTCTGGTGATTACCGATGTCTGCCTTTGCGAATACACCAGCCACGGCCACTGCGGAATTCTGGACAAAGATCATGTGCAGAATGACGAGACGCTCGAGGTGCTGGCGGAAACCGCTCTTTCGCACGCACGCGCGGGGGCCGACATGGTGGCGCCGTCGGCGATGATGGACGGGCAGGTGGCGGCCATCCGCGAAGCGCTGGATGAAAACGCGTTTGAGGATTTGCCCATCATGGCCTACGCGGCGAAATACGCCTCGTCGTTTTACGGCCCTTTCCGGGAAGCGGCTAAGAGCGCGCCGCATTTTGGCGACAGGAAAGCCTATCAGATGGATCCGGCCAATGCCGATGAGGCGATACGGGAAATTTCGCTGGATGTGAACGAAGGCGCGGACATCATCATGGTGAAACCGGCGCTGGCGTATCTGGACATCATCTGTCGCGCCAAACAGGAATTCGATCTGCCCTTGGCGGCATACAACGTCAGCGGCGAGTACGCGATGATTCAAGCCGCCGCCCGGCTCGGATGGCTGGACGAAGAAAGAGCCATGATGGAAACGCTCACCGGCATCAAACGCGCCGGTGCGGACATCATCATCACGTATTTCGCCCCGGAAGCGGCGAAACGGCTCAACAAATAAGATTTAAACATTATGCCGATTGCCCCTGACAGCAAAGTCCGTATGATCGCGTGGGAAGTGACGCGCAGTTGCAATCTCAACTGTGTGCATTGCCGCGCGGCATCAAGCCTCGGTCCTTATCCGGGAGAACTCTCCACCGAAAAATGCCTGAAGCTGATTGATGAAATCGCATTTTTGTCCAAGCCGGTGATTATCCTGACCGGCGGCGAGCCGCTCCTCCGGCCGGATATTTTTGAGATCGCCGCCCATGGAACCGGCAGGGGGCTGCGCATGGTTCTGGCGACCAACGGAACGCTGGTGACACCGGCCGTCGCACGGAAAATGATTGAAAGCGGCATCCAGAGGGTCAGTATCAGTATCGATGGAAAAGACGCCAGGAGCCACGATGCGTTCAGGCAGGAAAAAGGAGCTTTTGATAAGGCAATGGCGGGCATCGAGGTGCTGAAAAATGCGGGGATGGAATTTCAAATCAACACCACCATCACTTCGGCAAATCTTGACCAGGTAAAAGACATTCTTCGACTGGCAGAAAACACAGGCGCGGCGGCGCATCACGTTTTTTTGCTGGTGCCCACGGGACGGGGAAAGGAATTGGCCGGACAGGCCATCACCGCGGCGGATTATGAAGAAACGCTCAAGTGGTTTTATCAGGAAAGTTTAAGCTGCCCCGTTCAGCTCAAGGCCACCTGCGCGCCGCATTATTTCCGCATCATGCATCAGAACAAAGCCAAAGGCAAAGAACCGGCCAGAAAAGCAGGAGGCCATTTTCACGAATCGGCCCGAGGGTGTCTTGGCGGTATCACCTTCTGCTTTATATCGCATGTCGGCCAGGTTCAGCCCTGCGGCTACCTGGAGCTTAATTGCGGGAATGTGCAGAAGCAGGGATTCGCCGAGATCTGGGAAAAGTCGGAAGTTTTCCGCAATCTGCGCGATTACGGCAAGTACGGCGGCAAATGCGGCCGCTGTGAATTCATCAACGTCTGCGGCGGATGCCGGGCGCGCGCGTACGAGGCAACGGGGGATTATCTGGCGGAGGAACCGTTGTGCCTGTATCAACCGAAAGGCTTTTGAAGATGACCGAAAAGCCATTCCCTCTCCCTGGTGGGGAGCGGAAATGGTGAGGGAAATAGATGCACCTTTTTGTTAATCTCCGCCCACCGAAGTCGTGGACATGAAAGCAAAGGATTCGCATGGATGAAACAGATAAAAAAATCTTAAACATTCTGCAGAAGGAATTCCCGCTGACGGAACAGCCGTTTCTGATTGTCGGCGAGCGCTGCGGCATCAGCGAGGAAGAGACCATCCGCCGCGTTCAGAAAATGAAGGATGAGGGCATCATCCGCCGGATAGGCGCCGTCTTTGACGGGGCGAAGCTGGGGCGCGTCAGCACGCTTTGCGCCGCGCGCGTGCCGGAAGAAAAAATAAAAAGTTTTGTCGCGGTCGTCAACGCCCATAAGAATGTGACGCATAATTACCGGCGCAATCACGAATACAACATCTGGTTTACCGTCAGCGCCGCCGATGCAAAGGAGCTGGAAGACTTTCTGGCCGATCTGAAGAAGAAAACCGCCGTCACCGATATTCTGGACATGCGGGCGGTGAGAACATTCAAAATCAACGCCTCTTTTGAGCTTTAAATAATAAGAAAAAGGGTGACGACCCATGATGACACAAAATTCCCAACCGCTGGTGGCCCTCGTGGACGGCAGCAACTATCTTTACCGCGCGTTTTACGCTCTGCCGCCGCTGACCAATTCCAAAGGCTTTCCCACCAATGCCATTTACGGCTTCACCAACATGCTGTTGAAGCTCCGGCGGGAGCTCAAGCCCGACTACATCGTCGTGACCTTTGACCTCAAGGGGCCGACAACCCGTCACGAGGAATTTGAAGATTACAAGGCCACGCGCAAACCGATGCCGGACGACCTTGTTCCGCAGGTTCCCCTGATCAAGGAAATCATCCGCGCCTTTGCCATCTGCGTGCTGGAGAAGCAGGGAACGGAGGCGGACGACCTCATTGGAACGCTCGCGGTTCGGGCAAGCGAAAAAGGCTGGCGAACGGTCATCGTTTCCGGCGACAAGGATCTGATGCAGCTGATTGATGAAAATGTCACGATGATGGATACGATGAAAGATAAAACCTATAACACAGCGGCCGTCAAAGAAAAATTCGGAGTGAGTCCCGGCAAGGTGCCGGAAATTCTGGGCCTCATGGGAGATGCCTCCGACAATATTCCCGGGGTGCCCGGGATCGGCCCCAAAACGGCGCAGCGGCTCATCGAGGAATACGGCACGGTGGAGGAAGTCATAGAAAACGCGGAAAATCTGAAAAACGTGAAACTGCGTGACACCGTCAAAAAATATGCCGACCAGGCCAGGCTCAGCCGCCAGCTGGCCGTCATCCGGAAGGACATCGACCTGGACTTTGATTTTCGTGATGCTGCGGCGAGGGAGCCGGACAAGGAAGCGCTGGCGAAAATCTTCAGCGAGCTGGAATTCTCCTCGCTGCTTCAGGAAATCAGACAGGACAGGCCTGCTTTGGTCCACGCGTGTCAGGCGGTGACGGACAAAAAATCGCTCTCCGAGTTGGTCGCGCATCTGAAAGGTTCTCGGGAGGCGGCGTGCGAATTCATTTTTGAGCAAAATTCCTCCTCTGATTTGACGGGAATCGGTATCAGCGCCGGCGGGAAAAATTTCTACATTCCGCTGGGACACACCGGCGCGTCGGCGCAGCTGGCCGCAAAAGAGGTGCTGGCCGCGCTGTCGGTCGTTTTGAAAAACGCGAACATAAAAAAATACATTTATGATTTGAAAACCGCCCTGGTTGCTCTGGAAGACTTTGAGGTCCACGGGGCAGAAGATCCGCAGCTGGCCGCCTACCTGCTCAATCCGGCGAAAAATTCCTACGAACTTGATGAAGTCGTCTGGGAATTTCTGCACGAAAGGATTCCCGCACCGCAGGATGTCGCTGGCGGCAAGGGAAAATCTCATCCGCTGGCGCCGGTTTCCGTGGAGGACATGACGGCTTATGCGGGGGCGCGCGCCGAAGCCCTCTGCAGACTCTTCCCCGAAATGACCGCGCAACTCAAAAAAATTGAAGCGTTTGACCTGTATCACAAGGTGGAAATGCCGCTTCTTCATGTCCTGGCGGACATGGAGAAGAAAGGCGTGCTGGTGGACGTGTCGCTTCTGAAACGGATGTCCCAGGAGCTGGCCGATCTGCTGCAACAGTCGGAAGAAAGGATTTACAGGCTGGGCGGAGAGAAGTTCAACATCCATTCGCCCAAGCAGCTGCAGAAGATTTTATTCGAGAAACTCAAACTGCCGGCGGGAAAGAAAACCAAGGAAGGTTTTTCCACCGACATGGAGGTGCTGACCGACCTTGCCCGCCATCATGAACTGCCCGCGGAAATTCTGGCGTACCGCTCGCTGGCGAAGCTCAAGTCCACCTATGTGGACGCTTTGCCGGCCCTGATTCATCCGCGCACCGGCAGGATTCATACCTCCTACAATCAGATGGTCACGGCGACCGGCCGGCTTTCAAGCTCCAATCCCAACCTGCAGAACATTCCCATCCGGACGCCGGAGGGCAGAAGAATCCGCCAGGCCTTTATCGCCGATCCGGGCTGCGTTCTGATTTCCGCCGACTACTCGCAGATCGAGCTTCGGGTGCTGGCGCATTTATCCGAAGATGAAGCCCTCATCGCGGCCTTCGCCTCCGACGAGGATATTCACACGCGCACGGCGGCGGATGTGTTCGGGGTGTTTCCCCAGATGGTCACGCCGGAGATGCGCCGCCAGGCGAAGGTCATCAATTTTGGAATCCTTTATGGCATGAGCGCGTTCGGCTTATCCAAGGAACTGGGAGTTTCCGTGAAAACGGCGCAGGCTTATATCGACGGCTATTTTCGGCGCTACAAAAAAGTCCGTGCATATCTCGACGGCATTCTGGAAGGCGCCCGCCGCGACGGGTTTGTCTGCACCCTTCTGAACCGCCGCCGGTATCTGCCGGATATTCACAGCAAGATTCCTTCTGTGCGACAGTTTGCCGAGCGGACGGCAATCAATACGCCCATTCAGGGCACCGCCGCCGATCTCATCAAGGTGGCGATGGTCAACATCGCCGATTTGCTGAGGAAGAAAAAGCTTGCGTCACGTCTCATCATGCAGGTACACGACGAACTGGTTGTCGAAGCGCCGGACGAAGAAAAAGAAGAAGTCATGGCGCTCGTCCAAAAGGAAATGGAAGAAGTCATTGCGTTGAAAGTGCCTCTCAAGGTGGAAATCGCCTCGGGAAAGAACTGGGATGAAGCTCACTGAAGCAGACTTTGCGCAACTCAGCGGCACGAGCAAAAAAGTACCTTTGCAGGTTGGATAATTGGCTGGTTCGCTGAAAGATAGCGGGGATGCTTCATCAAGGAACAAAATGACATCAAGCTGAATATCAAGAATTGCTCGGAAGGAGAAACCATGGGTTTTCCTCATCCGATTTTTGGAGCCGTCCGTTCCGTTACAAACAACCAGGTTGGTTGGAATCCTTTTCCCGCAAAGAGCCGGTTGACGCCGATGGATTTTCTGAAAGCTTTGCTGCTCTTTGGGGCCTGCTACCTTGTTTTTTTTGTCGTGACGCGCCTGGCCTGGTGGTTTTTGATCGAACAGGCAGGCATTCGCATCACGCGGCTGCCTCCCCGCGATTGGCCGGAATACATCGCGGTCTTTGTTCTGTTCTTCTGGCCTCTGCTCTATCTTGCCTGCAGTTTCGCAGCCGGAAAATTCCTGGCCATCGATTTTCCCAAGGCCGCGATGTACATGGGGTGCACTTTCTTCGGCGCCATGTGGTTTGAAGTTATTCTGGATTCGCTTTTCGTGAAATTCTGCGGACAGCCGGGCTGGCTCTATAAAGTTTGGCCGATTCACCACGGTTACACATCCGGCGTTGGTATGCTGATGTGGCCGCTTTACGGTTTTTTTGTCTATGGCATGAGACTTGCGATCAAAAACAATCCAAAATTAGCAAAAAGGTACAACGCGGCCGCGATGACTTTTTTGTTCGCGCTTGATGCGATGGCGCTGGAAATCCTGACCAACATTTTTTCCATCCTGCTTTATCACACCTATCTTTTCTATTACCTGCCGGGCGATTTGCTCCACTTCACCACGATACAGATTTTTGTGCCGTATCTTTTTGCGTGCGGTTTGGGCGCGTTGTTTTCCGGTTTTTTTGAACGTGTCAAGAGACATCAATGCTTCATCGGAGTGTCTTTCTATCTGGCCGGCGTGGGTAGTTTGTTATTTGTCGTGTCATAGAGGGATTTTTTTCCAAAATATTTCTTGACAAAACCAAAATAAAAAGTTTAAAGTCTCAATCACAAATAAAAGCGGCGATTTATTCAAGTTAATTGCTCCGCTATAAAAATGTGCTAAAGGCTGGTGAATTAAAAAAAATGAGCCCGTTGCCCTTTGGCGCGGGCTTTTTGTTTTGGAAAATTTTCCAAAATAATGAATCTAAATTTAACATACGGAGGAGAAAAAAATCACATGAGTAAATTAAGTTCACGCCACATTTATACATCCGAATCGGTTTCTGAAGGACATCCCGACAAAATATGCGATCAGATTTCCGACGCGATTTTGGATGCCTGTCTTGCGCAGGATCCTCATGCGCATGTGGGATGCGAAACGGCCGTAGGTCCCAACCTGGTGGTCAATCTTGGAGAAATCACCTGCCGCAACTGGAACAAGATCAATCCGCAGGCCATCGCGCGGCAGGTCGTCAAGGACATCGGTTACGACGACCCCTGCGAGAACTTCAGCTGGGATACGTTTAATTACGTTTCCGCCATTCACGGTCAGTCGCCGGATATCGAGCGGGGTGTCGACCGCGGAAGACCGGAAGATCAGGGGGCCGGGGATCAGGGCATGATGTTCGGTTACGCGTCGAATTCCACACCGCAGATGATGCCCGCTCCGATTATTTTCGCCCATAAACTTTTAGAAGAGCTCACCAGACTGCGGAAAAACAAGGAGATTGAATACCTTCGTCCTGATTCCAAAGCGCAAGTCAGCGTTTTGCATGAGGACGGCAAAGCCATCAGAATCACGACGGTGGTGATTTCCCATCAGACCCGCGACGTGCCCCTGAAAAGAATCCGCAAAGACTTGATTGAGGTCGCCCATCAAGTGCTCGGCAGGACCGGCATGCTGACCAACAGCACTGAATTTTTCATCAATCCCACCGGCCGCTTTGTTATCGGCGGGCCGTGCGGCGATTCAGGCGTGACCGGACGCAAGATCATCGTCGATTCCTACGGAGGAGTCGGTTCTCACGGCGGCGGAGCGTTTTCCGGCAAGGATCCCTCCAAGGTGGACCGGTCCGCGGCTTATTACGCACGTTACGCGGCCAAAAATATCGTCGCCGCAGGATTGGCTGAAAAATGCGAGATTCAAATCGCCTATGCCATCGGCGTGGCGAAGCCCTTGAGCATCAATGTCAGCACGTATGGCACAAGCGTGATTCCCGAGAACAAAATCGAAAAGATTCTCATGGAAGGGAAAATATTCGATTTCCGTCCGGCGATGATGATCAAAGACCTGGGTCTGACCAAGCCTCAAGGGTGGAGCTATCGGCAAGCCTGCAACTACGGCCACTTCGGCCGCAAAGGCTTCCCTTGGGAAAAGACGGACAAGGTGGACGCACTCAGAGATGCCGTTGGACTCAAGCTCAAAAGACGATAAGGCATGAAAAAAATCATGAAAACTCAATGCAGCCGTGGCGCTTGTATGCGGTCCGCATAGACGTTTTGAATATAAGCCCGTGCCGTCAATGGCGCGGGCTTTTTTTCAGGAAATCCTTTGCCGAGATGTGAAAAAAATAAAGAACAATACGCTCAAATATGCTAAAAGTTAAACAGGCTGATGCATCTTGAAAAAAATATCCGGCGGCCAAATCGATGGGCAAATCTTTTCACCTGTTTAGATACGGTTGTTCTTCGGACAATGATCCCGTGGTCATTGCTCACCGGGGAGCCTCCGCCTATTATCCGGAAAATACTCAGCCCGCGCTTATCGGCGCGATTGATTTAGGCGCGGACATGGTGGAGTTTGATGTCCAGCTGACCGCCGATAAAGAAGTGGTCGTCTTTCACGACGAGAAAATATCGCGATGCACCGACGGCAGCGGGAAAATATCCGATTACACGCTGGCCCAATTAAAAAAATTCGATGCGGGAAGTTGGTTTAACAAAAAGTTCCGCAACACAAGAATCCTTACGCTGACGGAGGCGCTGGACATCTGCAGGAATAAAATCGCCGTCAATATCGAAATCAAGGCGGAAGCCGTCAACAGAATGTTTTTCGGCGGCATTGAAGAGAAATGTCTCAAGACGGTGGCGCAGGCCGGCATGACGAATCATGCGGTTTTTTCCAGTTTCGAGCCGCGCGCCATTATGCATCTCAAGGAGATCGACGGCAACGCGCCGGTGGCTGTCCTTTTTGAGAAAAAGCACTACGATGACCAGCTGCCTTCGCAGATTGTGAAATTGCTGGGCGCCGATGCCTTTAATTGCAGTCCATCCCAGCTTGGCAAAAAATGGCTCGAAGACCTCCGGGCGCATGATCTTCCCGTCAACGTCTATACCGTCGACAGTCCTAAAATCATGAGACGCCTGCTTGGGCAGGGCGTCAGCGGGATTTTCACCAACAAACCGGACGTCTTGAAAAAAGTGATTGAGGAATGGCGTCAACAGGAAAAAAGGAAGTAAGCCGTTGGAAATGATTTCACCGTCTTTAATTGGGCTGATAGAGGCCTCCCTGGACGCGTTGATTCGCGCGGTGGGCATCGATATACGGCTTCATGGCCTGCAGAATATTCCCAATGAGCCGGTCACGTATGTCATCAATCACTTCACTCGCGTGGAAACGGTTCTGATGCCTTATCTCATCAAAAAACACATCGGCAAATTTCCCATTTCTCTGGCGGCGGAAATGTTCTTCGACGGAGACAAAGCCATTTGGATGAAAAAACTTGGCGCTGTCTCCACGGCTGATCCGGAACGGGACAAAATTTTCATCAAGGCGCTCCTGACCGATGAACATCCGGTGATTATCTTTCCGGAGGGCCAGATTATCAAGGACAAAAAGATTATCGAGAAGGGAAAATTCATGGTATATAATGCCGGCATCCGGCGTCCGCCGCATGCCGGCGCGGCTCAGATTGCCTTGCGCACCGAGTTGCTCAGGGGAAAACTGCGCCGCTTGCGAACGCGTCATGATGATCATTCCATCGCCCGCATTGCGGAACATTTCGGCATCGGCTTGGAGCATCTTCATCACATTGTCAGCAAAAACACGTATATTGTGCCGGTGAACATCACCTACTATCCCGTGCGTGCCAGGGAAAACGCGTTGAGCCGTTTTGCGCACCGGTTTATCAAAAATCTATCCCCGCGTTTTGAGGAAGAACTGGAAGTTGAAGGTCTGATTGCCCTGGGCAAAGTGGATATCGATGTCCGTTTCGGCAAGCCGCTCGCCGTGAAAGACTACCTGGAAGCCAGCAAAAAACTGGCCGGCATGCTTTCCTCGGATGATTTGTATCTGGATGCGGCCGCTTTCAGAAACAATCCTTCGTTTAAAAAGACGACCGTCAAAATGATGCAGGATTACATGCGTTCCATTTATGGGATGACCACCGTCAACCACGATCACCTTTTTTCCTATATTCTGACCAGATACCGAAAAAACCGTTTCACCGAACATGATTTCAAGAACCGGGTGTTTCTGGCCATTCAGCATTTGCGCGACATCGGCCTGACAAACTGCCACACCTCATTATATCAGAAGCAGTTTTATCTGCTGACGGATGATGTTCATGACAAATATGACGATTTCATGAAAGAGGCTGTCTCCGGCGGGTACCTCAGCCTGCATCAAGGCGTGATCACCAAAAACAGCGCCCGCTTCAGCCGTAAATCCGAGTTCCACCGAATCAGAAAAGACAACATTCTGGAAGTCCTGAAAAATGAAATTGAGCCGCTGGAGAATCTGACCCGGGAACTAAACCGATTGATGTGTCTGCCCGCCTTTTTTCTCCGCTGGAAGATAAGAAATCACTTTATCCGCCTTGACGAAAACCTTTTCGAGAAAGATTATCGCGAATTTTACCGGGAGGGGGAAAGCAAACCTCCTCATGTCGGCAGGCCTTTTTTCCTGAGGCGTTTTTTTGGTTCGAAAGGCGTGATTCTGGTTCACGGGTATATGGCGGCGCCGGAGGAAGTCAGGCCGCTGGCGGATGAGCTCCGTCGGAGAGGTTACCATGTTTACGGCGTGCGATTGCGCGGCCACGGCACGGCGCCGGAGGATCTGGCCATCCGCAACTGGGAAAAGTGGTATGATTCGGCAAGCCGCGCCTATATTATCATGAAAAACTCGGTCCGGACGGTTGCCATCGGCGGATTTTCAATGGGCGCGGGCATAGCGCTTCTGCAGGCTGCCAACAAACCGGGACGCTTTGCGGGGATCGTTTCCATCAACGCGCCGCTGATGCTGAAGGGGGTGGCGCCCAGGTTTGCCTTTTTGGTGGATTCGTGGAATAAATTCCTGACCAAAATGCAGGTGGAAAAAGGCAAGATGGAATTTGTGAAAAACGAACCGGAAAATCCTGAAATCAACTATCTGCGAAATCCGGTCAGTGGCAGTTATCAGCTCGAAAAAATGATGAGACAAGCGGAACAAAAACTGAAAAATGTGATCGATCCCGTCCTGATTATTCAGGCATCCCATGATCCCGTGGTCAATCCGGTGAGCGCTGTGGAAATTTTCAATAAGCTGGGCGCGGCCGACAAACAGCTGCTGACCATTTACGCCGGCCATCACGGCATTTTACGGGGTGCGGAGGCGCCCAGGGTCAACTCCGCGGTGCTGTCGTTTCTGGAAAATGTTTCGGAAGAATGATTTTGCCGTCCGGACGGTTCAAGGAGGGAAGGATGATTGAGCAATGGATCAAAGAGATTAAAGCGACCTGCGCGCCGGATGGGTTGGGCATGATTCTGTTGCATGACGGAATTGTCCGGGCGACGGCCAAAGACGGCAAACCCGTACGGGGAATGAATCTGTCATACGACAGGGAAAAACTCGAAAACGCCGTGCGCGAATTGAAAAAGAAAAACGGTATCGCCGACATTAAAGTTTGGATTAACGAAGGGCGTCTGCAGGTCGGCGACGATATTATGAAGGTCTGCGTGGCCGGTCGTTTCCGGACGGACGTGCTGCCGGTCTTTCAGGAGTTGATTGCCGTGATTAAGAATGAAATCGTCAGGGAAGAGGAAGTTTGAAAAATCAGGCCAAGCACGGCACGCGGGCCTGCGTCATTCCTCTTCATCCCCCGCGCATCCGTCAACAACCGGCGCCGGTTCATGTTTCTGATTGCCATTTTTTAGTCAAACCAGCTTTTGTTACGGCGGTACCAGTAATTGGGCAAGATGCGGTACATCATTCTGGAGAAGGCGTCAATATATTCCTTGCTGCGTTTGTCATACTGACAGGCGTGGATGATCATGTCCCTGATGTCGTTTTTATTGCCCGGTTCGTTGAAGATCTTGTAGGCGCATGAAAAGAGCGGGCTGTACATGTTTTTCTTTTCCAGATATTTATAAACATTTCTGATCGTATTGGGTCCTTCGGGTGTTCCGTCGATTTTTTCCAGTACGCGCAAATTGGTTTCAATGGGATTGCCCGTATACAGTTCATAGAAATATTTTCCGTAACGGTAATTTTTGCTGGCAAGCGACGAGACGGTGACATACATGTCCCCCACGCCCGCCTGGCTGTGAAAGGCTTGGAAACTGCCGCCCAGCAAGCGGGACAGCGAGCGGATTTCCACGCCCGAACGGGCAAAAATCGTTCCCGGAATGGAATCACCCAGCTGGAGCGAATCCGCGAGCCCCTTGATATTCGCAACGATATTTTTCA
>Ga0116190_1000940_pt1 | contig 26961 bp, 20 predicted proteins | sample AD_JPNTR4_MetaG_FD_89808 | JGI IMG/M metagenome (GOLD analysis project Ga0116190, IMG submission 89808) | Active sludge microbial communities of municipal wastewater-treating anaerobic digesters from Japan - AD_JPNTR4_MetaG | ecosystem: Engineered > Bioreactor > Anaerobic > Digestate | place...
ATGGAAAAAATCTTTTTTTGATTTTTTAAAAATATTTTTTGATTTATTTTTAGGAATTTTAATTATTTTTATTATAACAAAAAAAATATTTCTTTCTTTCATTGGCGGGTTTTTTGCTATTTTCCCTGATATTTTAACTTTTTTCTATATTCTTTTTCCTCAAAATAAAATTTTAAAATATCATTATAATTTTCACAAAAAAATTCATTTTTTTAACAAAGAAGAACAAAATTCAATTAAGTTTAAAAATATGAATTTTTCTGAAAAAATTTATTTTTTATTTAAAATTTTTTCTCAGATAGTTATAATTTTAATAGCAATTATTTTATTAAAATTATAACTAAAAAGATTTAATCTCTTTTTCTTTTCTTTTTTCTAAAAATTCTTTTATGAATTCAAACAAAATTCCTGCCACTGGAATAGCTAAAATTGAACCTAAAAACCCCCATAATTCTCCGCCAGCAACCAAAGCAAATAAAACTAATACTGGAGGAACATCAATAAATTTTTTCATTAAAAGAGGAGACAAGATATTGTTTTCAATATTTTGAATTAAAATAAAAGCAATAATTATAAAAATTGATTTTAAAGAATCTACAGAAAAAGTAATTAAAAACAATAAAATACCTGTTATAAATGGCCCAATATAAGGGATAAAATTAAAAATCCCTGCCAGTAATCCTAAAATAAAAGGATATTTTATTTTAAAAATTAGAAGAACAGCGCAGGTTAAAACGCCAACAAAAAAACAAGAAGCTATTCTTGCGCTAAACCACTGGGTAATTTTTTTCTGAGATCTTCGCCAAATATTTAAAGCAGTTGTTTCGTACTTTGAAGGAAAAACAAGAAATAAAATTCTTTCAATTATTTTTTCTTCCATCGAAAGAAAAATTGCTGTTGTAATTACAAAAATAGTGCTTAAAACACCCCCAAAAACAATAAATAAGGCATTAAGAATGCTTTGGCCCATTCTCTGCAAAGAATCAATTAAATTTTTAATTAAAGCATCGCTGTTTGTTAAAACTTCTAAATCAAACTCTTTTAAAAACGGAGAAATTTTTTCAAGATATTCAGGAAATGATTGAACAAAATTTTGTATTTCAAAAGCAATTATAGGAGCAATTAACCAAATTAAAAAACCAAAAAATAGAAAAATAGAGAAATATACAACAATTACCGCAATCGCTCGAGGAATCTTTCTTTTTTGTAAAAAATCAATCGCCGGATTGAATAAAACAGAAATTACTAAAGCAAAAATAAACCAAATTAAAATATTTTTTAATTGATATAAAAAATAAAAACAAATAATAGCTAAAGAAATTTTTATAATAGTTTTCCAGGAAATATCTAAAATTTTTTCTTCATTCATATTTTTAATATTTTTTCAAATTTATTTTTATCGTTAAATGGACCTATTAATGATAAATTTAATTTTGACGGACGAAAAATATCACGAGATATTTTTAAAATATCATCTTTTGTCACCTTATCAATTTCATCACAAATTTGTTTTGGAGTTAAAATTTTCTCTTCTAAAATTTCTTGAAATCCATAAAAAGAAGCAAGAGAATCTGAAGTTTCAAGAGATAAAATTAATTTTCCCTTAATATAATCTTTTGCTTTTTTTAATTCCCTTTCTCCTACTTTTCTTTCAGTCATTGTTTTGTATTCTTTTAAAATAATTTTAATCGCTTTTTCAATATTATTGCTATCTATCCCTGCTTGCGTTACCAAAAAACCAACATCAGTATCTGAATAACTATCAGTATTTATATAATATGCCAACCCTAATCTTTCTCTTACTTTTATAAATAATCGTGAACTCATCATTCCTCCTAAAATAGTTGATAAAACATCTTGAGCATATTTATAAGGATGAAAAAGATTATATCCTCTTACGCCTAAACAAAGATGAGTTTGGTCAGTTTTTCTTTCTTTTAAAAGACATTGAGGATATTTTTGATTTTCGATAACCTTGGGTTTTTCAAATGGTAAAGTATTTCTAATTTTTGAAAAATATTTTCCTATTTCTTCCACTATTTTATTTTCATTAAATTTGCCAGCAACACAAACAATAGTGTTTGAAGCAACATACTGTGATTTAATATATTTTAATAGTTTTTCCCTATTTATATTAGTGATTGTTTCTTTTGTTCCTAAAATATTTCTTCCAGCAGGCTGATCTTTATATAAAAGTTCTCTCCATAAAATTTGCACATAAGAAGAAGGATGATCAACATACATATTCATTTCTTCAATTATTACTCCTTTTTCCTTCTCTATTTCTTTTTCTTCTAATTTTGAGTTTAAAAAAATATCAGAAATCCAATCTAAAGCCAAACTTAAATGACTACTTTCAACTTTTGCAAAAAAACCAGTGTATTCTTCTGAGGTAAATGCATTATAAATTCCCCCAACCCTATCTAATGTTTCAGCAATAAGAGTGGTATTCGGCCTTTTTTTAGTGCCTTTAAAAAGCATATGTTCTAAAAAATGAGAAATGCCATTTATTTCTTTTTCTTCATATTTTGAACCTGTTTTAACTAAAACTAAAACTGTTACTGCTTCTGTGTTCTCGTAAGGAACAGTAATTATTCTTAAATTATTTTTTAAAATATTTTTTTTAAACATTTTTAAATTTATCTTTATTGAATAATATTAAAAATCTAATTTTTATAATCTCATTTATCATTTTAACCCTGTTTCTAAAGCCTTTCCAAAAACCCCATTTTTTCTCTTTTACCACCATATTAAGGCCTTTCAAAAATATATAAGCAACTGGTAAATTATTAATTTTACAATAAAAATTTAAAGCTGTTTCCACAGTAAATCCTTTTAAAAATTCTTCTGGTATATTTTCAAAAACAAATCTTTTCATTGCCCTCTCGCCAGCAATTGCTAAAAGAGGATCAATTTTTACTAAAAAATTGCCAATTCCTAAATATCTTTCCCTTAAACCAACAGCCATTACTGCCCTATCTTCTATTACTGGTTTAATTAAATCTGATACGTGTTTATTTGTAAGTCCAGTTAAATCTGCATCAAAAAAAACAATAATATCAGCATCAGTATTTTTTATTCCTTCTTTCATTGCGTTTGCTTTTCCGCTTCCTCCAATTTTTTCTAATCTTATAACTTTTGCCCCCATTTCCCTACTAATGCCTGATGTATTATCCGTAGAACCATCATCTACAACAATTACTTCATTTAAATCTTTTGATTCAATTAACACTTTTAACACTCTTCCAATATTTTTTTCTTCATTTAAAGCAGGAACGATTGCTGCTACTTTCATAAAATTATTTTTTTAATTTTTCTTCTAAAAATGGTTTTAATTTACTAATTCCTATTCTTTCCTGATTCATTGTATCCCTATCTCTTACTGTAACGTCATCTTTTTCCAAACTTTCAAAATCAATTGTTATATCAAATGGAGTTCCACATTCATCTTGTCTTCTATATCTTCTTCCGATCGAATCATTTTCATCATAAAAACAAACAAAATCAGTTTTTAGCATTTTATAAACTTCTTTTGACTTTTGAATTATTTTTTCATTATTTTTAACTAAAGGGAAAACAGCAACTTTTATCGGCGCTAATTTTTTATCTAATTTTAAAACAATTTCTTTCTCTTTTTTTGCTTCTGTTGTTTTTGTCCGTCCTCCTATAATTTCCTCATAACTATCGCATAAAAAAGCAAAAAGAGATCTTTCTACTCCAACTGATGTTTCAATAATATACGGATAAAAATATTTTTTTTCTTTTTCGTCAAAATAATTTAAATTTTCTCCGCTATGTTTTGAATGATTTGATAAATCCCAATCTCCCCTATTATGGACTCCTTCTATTTCTTTCCATCCAAAGGGAAAATTATATTCTATATCAAATGCCTTTCTTGCATAGTGAGCAAGTTCTTCTTTGGGGGTTTCTCTTGCTCTTAAATTTTCTTTTTTAATCCCTAAATTTAAATACCAATTTATTCTCTCGTTTTTCCAATAATCAAAAAATTTATCAGCTTCTTCTGGGCGGCAAAACCACTGCATTTCCATTTGTTCAAATTCTCTTGTTCTGTAAATAAAATCTTTTGGTGTAATTTCATTTCTAAATGACTTTCCAATTTGAGCAATTCCAAATGGAATTTTTAATCGCATTGAATTCATCACATTTTTAAAATTTACATAAATTCCCTGACAAGTTTCTGCTCTTAAATAAGCAATATTTTTTTCATCTTCAACCGGACCTATAAAAGTTTTCATCATTAAATTAAATTTTCTTGGCTCTGTTAATTCCCCATTACAATCAGGGCATTTATTTTTTTCTAAAAAATCTTTTCTAAAACGATGGTGACATTTTTTACACTCAACTAATTCATCAGCAAAACCAGCAGTTAAATGACCAGATGCTTCCCAAACTTTAGGAGACATTAAAATAGAGGCATCTAAACCAACAATATTATCATGCATTTTTGTCATTTCATCCCACCATAATTTTTTAATATTATTTTTCATTTCTACTCCTAAAGGACCATAATCATAGCAAGAACTAAATCCGCCATAAATTTCAGATGATAAAAATACAAAACCCCTTCGTTTCGTTAAAGATACTATTTTATCCATTAAATTTTCCATTTTATTAAAATTTTTATTTTTTATATTATCTTTTATTTTATCTTTTTATTCTAAAAAATCAATTATTTTTTTCAATCCTTGACAAAAATTTAAAAATATGTAATACTAAAAGAAAATAATAATTAAAATTATGAATAAAAACTTAAAACAAATTTATTTAATTTCTTTAATTTTTATCCCCATTTTCTTTTTCCTGGGGCTGTCTTTAATGATGCCAAAAACTGTCTTTGCTGATTATCCAACTGGAAATCTATCAGTAGAAAACGATACTGTAAAGCTAGGAAAACCTATTAAAATTACAATTGATGGATATGACAAAGAAGGATTAATTGGATTTAAATTGTTTCATCATGGCACCTGGAGTATTGTTTATGTAAATGCAATTTCAACTTCACGAAACTTTTCTCTTTTTGAAGATTATCCCGGTATTTATAAATATTGCGGACAAGTTATTGGAAAAACTCTTAGTGGAAATTATGAATTTGCCCCAACTTCCCCAAATTGCGTTACTGTTACTGTCACTCCTTATGATTATGATTATGATGAAGATGAAGATAACGATGACGAAGAAGATGATTATCATTATAAATTAAAATGTTATAACGACGATTTATATTGGTATTCTCGATGGAATGATAGACAAGAAAAATATAAAGATTGCGGAAGTGACAGCACTACTTCTTGGGAATATTATTGCTCAGGAAATAGCGTTTATAGAAAAAGAACAAAATATGAAAGAGGATGTTCCTCTAATAAATGTTATACTAATAGCAAAACAGAAAAAGAATTTGTCAAAGATTGTTCATCTAATGAAACCTGTCAAAGTGGAAAATGCGTAGCAAAAAATACTCCCACTCCTCAACCTAACCAATGTACAACTGGAATGTGCTGTCAAGATAATAAATTTAAACCAAGTTCTTCGATTTGCAATATAGAGACAAAAACTGAATATGGATGCCCATGGGGCACGGCAAAAGGCGCTGACGTTGGGAAAAGAATTGGCACTAGATTACAATATTGTTCGGGAACAAGCGCTTCATGCACAGGAAGTTTTAGTCAATGGACTTGGACAAATTGGTCTGTAGCTGATTATTGTTCTGAAAATGAAATTTGCGTACCTGGGAAAGAACAATGCCAAAAAGTTCAAACAACTTCTTATACTCCTGTAATTACTCAAGTAGCTTCAAATTATCTTAAACACTTTAAAAAAGATTGTTATGAAAATAATTTATATTGGTTTGATTCAAATAATAATAGACAAGAATTAATTGAAAAATGTTCAGAAAATACTCAATGCTCTCTAGATGGCTGTAAAGAGATTGAAAAAAAGAATGATTTAATTATTACTGCTTTAGGAAATAAAAATAATGATACAAATAAATTATTAAAAACTATTAATCTTTCAAGCGGAGAAAAAATTAATATTATCTTTATTGTAAAAAATAATACTGAAAATGAAATTAAAAATATTGCAGTAAATGCTGAAATTCCTGATGATATCACTAATATCAGAAATCTTAAAATTGACGGAAAATCTGTAAAAGGAGATATAAAAGAAGGGATAAATATTTCTTCTTTGGATAAAAATTCCACTAAGACAATATCTTTTGAGGGAAAATTAGAGAAAGCAGAGGAAGAAAAAGAAATAGAAATTATTGGAAAAGTAAAATCAGAAAATTATTCTAATTCTGATTCTTTGAAAGTAAATATAAATTTATCTCAAAATATCGCTGTCTTAGGATTAGCAGCAATAAAATTTGCTGTAGGTAAATGGTATTTCTGGCTTATTCTAATAATATTTCTTGCTTATTTGTGTTATGTAATATTTAGAAAACTTTTTTCAGTAATGGCAAACTAAATAAAAAATGACTGGGATACCAGTCATTTTTTATTTTTAAATTTTAGCTCTATCTTTCTTTTTTGAATAAAATGATATAAAATAAAAATAATTTAAAAATTTTTATTTTATGGAGAAAGAAAATATTTTTAATATACCAAACGCGCTAACACTTATAAGAATTTTAATCACTTTTCCTTTAATTTATTTAATTTTTACTGATGCTAGTATTTTATATATTGCCCTTATTTTTATAATCGGAATGCTAACTGATTTTTTTGACGGATTTATCGCTAGAAATTTTAATTTAAAAACAGAGTTTGGAAGAAAATTTGATATGTTTGCTGATAGAGTTTTAATGATAGGAACAGCTGTTTCTTTTTTAATTAAATTATTTATTTCAAAAAAATTAATTAAAGAACAAATTTTTCAAATAATTTTAATTCTTTCCAGAGAAATAATACTTTTCCCAATTATTTTAATAGTTTTTATTTTAAAAAGAAAAATAATTTTCCCCCAGGTAAGAATTATTGGTAAAGCAACTACACTTTTTCAATCAATAAGCTTTCCCTTAGTGCTTTTAAATAATTATTATTCTTTTTTAAGTTTCTCTGTTTATTTCGCAATTTTTACTGGAATTTTAGGATTAATTTCTTCTTTTTATTATACAAAAGATATAATTAAAGAAATTAAAAACCTTAAAACTATTGAATAACTTTTCCAGTATCAGCATTAACTTGTAAATCATCAGGTAAATCAGCAGTAATAGCAGAGGCAATACTTTCTATTAAAGTTCCTGTAAATTGATCTTCACCAGTAAGCTTTGCTTCATTTATAATTACAGGAATTTGATTAATTTGATCTTCTTTGGGAATTATATAAACTTGAAAAGCAATAGATATGCTTTTATTTTTTATTTCCGGATTATTTGAAACGCTCCAAACAATTTCTTTGCTTGCGCTATCAAAAGTAATTTTATCCCTCTCTGATTCTGGCCAAATTTTACCAGTAAGAAAAACATTAGAAGGCAAGGTTGCTCTTACTTTAATGTTTTCAACGTTGGGAAGATAGTTTTTAATTTCCCAAACTATAGTATAAGTTGTTTTTTCATTAACTTTTAAAGGAAGAGGCCCTGAATTTCCAAAAATTTCATCATAATAATATCCTTTTTGGTGTAAAACTAATTTTGAACTTACTTTTGTTTCAAAGATTTCTTTTATTTGAGGAAGAGAAACAGTATTTCTTAATGTAAAATTTTTAAATTGATTTGTTTCCTTAATATCTTTTATTTTAATCCAAAATTCAACTTTACCTTCTTCTCCTGGCTCAAGTAAATATAAATCATCAACATCTCGCCAATCCCAAAGAATCGAATTATCTTCTTTATTAAATTGTCCAAATTGAGTTCTTAAAGTGCTAAAATCAAAGAAATCTCCTTCTAATTTTGATACTAAAAAAAGTTCATTAAATGGTTCATCTCCCATATTTCTAAAGAAAATTTCATAATGCAACAATTCGCCTGGGCTGGCGATATAATTATTCTGATTATTTATTCTTTGAAAAACTAAAAGATTTGGCTTTGAAATTTCAATTCCTTTTGAAATTTCTTTTAAAATAATAAACTGGTCTTCCACCCAAACTCCTAAATAGGCTCTAAAAATTTTTTGTTCCTTTACTTCTCCTGATATTTTTGCATTAATTTCAATTCTTCCGCCTTCAGTTTTATTTAAAATTGGTATATCCCAATGAATTTTATCAATTGATTTAGGATTGCTTGAAATAAATTCAAAACCATCGGGATAATTAATTTTTATTCCTAAATTAGAAAGAGGATAATCTGAATTAGAAAAATAATTTAAATAAAATTTAAAATTTTTGCCTGATTCAATTTTCGAAGGAAAATCAAAGTCAAAAGTAATTGGTGTTTTCTTAATTACTGTTGTAAAAGAAGTTTCTGATTCATATCTGGTTTTTAAATCTTTTGGTTTATAACTTAAAACTACTCTTGCTTTTTTAACATCGCCTTCTTTGCCAAAAAGACGACCTTTAAAAACAAAACTTTTTTCTTCTCCAGGATAAATGCTATCACCTAATTTATCTGTTCCTATCTCGTGTCTTTTAGAAAAACCTTCAGAAGGAATGCTATATTCAGGAAATTCAAAAATAAGCAAAGGGTCATCTAATCTAATATTGCCATTATTTTTATATCTAACAGTGTATTCAATTTCTTGAGATGTCTCTGCTTCATCTGGCCCTAAAATTTCTAATTTTAAAATTTCTTTTGAATAATAATTTTTCTGCCAATACCACCAGCCCGTAATTAATAAAATAATAATTAATAAACAAAGGAAAATACTAATTTTTTTCATATATATGTTTTTGTTGAAAAATATAATTATTTTTTATTATACTAAAAATATTAAATTATTAAATACGATAAGTTAAATATGATAAGAAAGATATTCTTGAGAAATTAAATATAAACCTTCTAAATGTTTTTTTTCTATTTTTAATTTCATTAAAAAATCTATATCTTTTTTTAAAATAATTCTTAAAATTTTTATGATATCGTTTGGAATTTCTTTAATATTTTTTTTATTTTTAAAACAATTATTACAAATTATTCCCCCGGCCTCTAAATCAAAAAAATTATTTGCATTTGGAATTTTTTTGTGACATAAAACGCAATGATAAAAATCTACTTGATACCCTAAAACAGATATAATATTCCAAAAAAAATAATAAAATAATAAATAATAATTTAAAATTTTATTATTTTGATCATTTAAATTTTTAAAAACTTCGCATAAAACCTCCCATACCTCTATGTCTTTTTCTTCTTCTTTTAGTAAATCATTTAATACTTGAGATATTTTATCAGCAACTTCTCTTTTTTTTAAATCTTTTTTTAAATTAGGAAATTTTTCAATTATATTTGTATCAGTTAAAGTTTTATAATTTTTCCCCTGAATAAACTCAATATTTGATAAAGAAAAAATTTCTATTCCCCCTCTTAATTTTGAATTAATTTTTCTAATTGCTTTTCCTAAAACTTCTACTTTTCCAAAATCTTTTGTATAAAAAGTTAAAAACTGATCATTTTCTAGCCAATCCCTTTTTTTAATTAAAAAAGCTTCTGTTCTATAATGAACCGCCATATCAAAAATTTTTATTCCTTAAATTTTTCTTTTCAATCACGGTTTTTTTCTCAATATCTTTTAAAAACCTTATCTTCTCATCTATTTCTTTTTTTTGGCTTATATCTTTTGTTTTATTTTTTAATTCTTCTAAAGACGAAAGAGCGCTTCTATAATCATCTATTGAAATTTCATGACCATATCTATTAGGAAAAGCTTCATCAACTAATTTTCTTCTTTCTTCTCTGGAATATTTTTTACCTGATGATTTAGGTATTCTTCCGGAAGAATTTACAATTATAGAAGAAAGTTCATGCCGAGAAATTGATTTTTTATCTTTAAAAATTCCCATAAAAATTTTATTTTAATTTACTTTTTAATTCCAATTAAATATTTTTTACCTCCTATTTCTATTTCCTTTTTCGCATCAACTTTCATTTCACTCTCATTTTCTACCTTAAAATATTTCTTTGCTTTTGTTTCTTTTAATAAATCTTTTTCATCTAAAGGCAAAATATCAATATTTGAAATAAATGCTTTTACAAAATCTTGAGGTTTTAAATTAAGTTTTTTGCGCAAATCTTTAATATTTCTTATCAATTCTCTTAAATCCCCTTCTTTTCTTAATTCTTCTGTAATTTCACAATTTAAATCTATTTCTTTTTCCATTTTTTCATCGAAAGAAATATTTTTTACATTTATTTCATTTTTTATTATTTCTAATAATTCTTTTTCTTTTTTTAATTTAGTATTTTTTATTTTTAATTCTTTTAAAGGTTGCCTAACTTTAATTTTTGCCTCTGATCTTAAAGATAGAGAAAGAGAAACAATTTTTCTTGCTTCTTCCATTTTTTCTTCAATTTTTTTATTAATTTTTCTTTTATCTGCAATAGGCCAATCCTCTAAATGAACAGACTTCCCTTTTTTATTTAAGTTTAAATAAATTTCTTCGCTTAAAAATGGAATAAACGGAGCCAATAATTTAGATAAATTTAAAAGCACAAAATTTAAAGTTGAAGAAGCATTTATTAAATCTTTTTTATTTTCTGGTTTCTGGAATCTTGGCCTTGAAACCCGAATATACCACTGAGATAAATCATTAACAACAAAATTTTCTATATCTCTTGATGCGCTCGTAATATCATACTTGTCTAAATAAAAAGAAACTCTAATAATTAATTGATTTAATCTAGAAATAATCCATTTATCTAATAAATCTTTACTTTCTATTTTTGTTCTTACATCTTTTTTATATGTTTCTAAAAAAATAAAACAATTTAATAAAATTAAAATAAATCTGTTTAAGGCATTCAAAACATCTTTTTCTTTAAATAGCTTTGGTTCTCCTGGCTGATTTATAGTATAAAAATACCACCTTACAGCTTCAATGCCGTATTTATTTATCATTTCCCATGGGTTAACAACATTTCCTTTTGATTTTGACATTTTTTCTCCATTTTCATCTAAAATATGGCCCAAAGAAATGACATTTTTATAAGGATTTCCAAAATTTAAAAGAGTAGAAACAGCCAAAAGCGTATAAAACCATCCCCTTGTTTGATCTATTCCTTCGCAAATAAAATCAGCAGGAAATTGCTCTTTTTTATCAATTTTATCTTTGTTTTCAAATGGATAATGATATTGAGCAAATGGCATTGAACCAGAATCAAACCAACAATCTAAAACTTCAGGCATTCTTTTCATTTTTCCATTACATTTTTCACATTTTAAGGTAATTTTATCTATAAAAGGCTTATGCAAATCTTTTATTTTAATCTTTTTTTCTGATTTTTCTAATAATTCTTTAATGCTTCCAATACATATCTTCTCTTTACATTTCTCACATTCCCAAATAGGCAAAGGCGTCCCCCAATACCTTTCTCGTGAGATAGCCCAATCTTTAACTTCTTTTAACCATTCCCCAAATCTTCCTTCTTTTAAATAATCTGGAACCCAATTAATTTTTTGATTGTTTTTTAATAAATCATTTTTTACTTCATTCATATTAATAAACCAGCTTTCTTTTGCATAGTATAAAAGAGGAAATTTACATCTCCAGCAAAAAGGATAATCATGCTCATATATCTCTTCTTTAAACAATAAATTTCTTTCTTTTAAATTATTAATGATCAAAGGGTCAGCATCTTTTACAAAAATTCCTTTCCATAAAGAAATTTCATCTTTAAATTTTCCTTGATAATTTACGGTTTGAAAAACATCTAAATTATTTTTCTTTCCTGCCTCCATATCATCCTCTCCAAAAGCAGGAGCAATATGAACAATGCCTGTCCCCTCTTTATCAGAAACAAAATCTGCCAAAATTAAAAAATAAGCCCTTTTAATAGGTTTCACAAAATCAAAAAGAGGGATATATTCTAAATTTTTATTTATTAATTCATTTCCATTAAATTCTTCAATAATTTCAATTTTTTCATTTTCAAATAAAGATAATCTATTCTTTGCCAAAATATATTTTTCTTCATCTTTTTTTATTTCAACGTAAGAAATATCTTTATTTATAGCTAAAGCAACATTTGCCGGAAGTGTCCAAGGCGTAGTTGTCCAAACTAAAAAATATCTGTTTTCAGAATTTTTAATCGGAAATTTTACATAAATAGAATTTTCCTTAACTCTTTTGTATCCCTGAGATAGCTCATGAGAAGAAAGCGTTGTTTCGCATCTTGGACAATAATAAACAACTTTATAATCTTTATAAATTAATCCTTTCTGCCAAATTTGCTTTAATATCCACCAAACACTTTCAATATAATTATTTTCATAAGTAATGTAAGGATTTTTCATATCTATCCAGAAACCAATTCTTTCTGTTAATTTCTCCCATTCTTTTTTATATTCCCAAACTGATTCTTTACATTTTTTATTAAATTTTTCTATGCCGTATTTTTCAATATCATTTTTTGAGCTAAAATTTAATTTTTTCTCAATCTCTAATTCTACTGGCAAACCATGAGTATCCCAACCTGCTTTCCTTATAACTTTATATCCTCTCATTGTTTTATAACGACAAACTATATCTTTAAAAACTCGGGTTAAAACATGGTGAATACCCGGACGGCCATTTGCTGTCGGAGGACCTTCAAAAAAAACAAAGTTAGGATTTTTTTCTCTTTTTTTTAAACTTTTTTCAAAAATTTTATTTTTTTTCCAAAACTTTAAAATTTTTTCTTCTGTTTTTAATATATCTATTGCCATATTTTTATAAAAATTAATTTAATTTTCTGAGTTCTCCTGTTTTTATTTTCTTATTCGGTGTCATCTTTTTAAAAAAATCTTTTTCTTTTATTCCCTTAAACTCTGCCTCTAATAAACTTAAAGGTAATTGATGACTTATTATTAAAATATTTTTGTTTTTATATTTTTTTTCTAAAAATTTTAAAAAATTTAAAATTCTTTTTTTAACGTCTCTATAGTTTTCTCCTTTTGGCGCCCTTACAATAAATTTATTTTTTCCTTTGAAAAAATTATAATACTTATAAACTTTTTCCCCGTTAAAAATACCTGTATCAATTTCTCTTAATCTTTTATCGTATTTAATTTTTTTATTTAACTTAAAAGAAATTATTTCAGCTGTTTGTTTTGCTCTTAAAATATCTGAGGAAAAAATTAAATCAATATCTTTTAATTTTGGAATTATTTTTTCAATCTGTTTTCTTCCTTTTTCTGTTAAAGGATATTCTTTTTTTTCTGGCCAAGAAGAAAGAATTTCGTATTTATTTGATAAAGACTCTCCGTGACGCAATAAAAAATATTTATTTTTCAACTTCATAAAAAATATTATCATTTTTTATTTTTTTCTTCAAATAAATAAAAAATATTCTTTTTATGGAATATTTTAAAAAATAAAAAATTTAAATTTACTACATTTTTTTAAGTGGTTTTATGCCAAGCAAATCAAAACTATTTTCAAAAACAATTTTAGTCGCTAAAAGCAAAGATAAACGAGACTGGGTTAAATTTTTATCCTCCCCTATCACTTTATTATTTTCATAAAATCTATGGAACGCATCTGATAAATCAATTAAATATTTTGTTAATTTATGAACCTCATAAGTCAAAGCAATTTCTTCAACAATTTCTGGAAATTTAATTAATTGCTTAATAAGCTCGATTTCTAATTCATTATTTAAAAATTTAACATTAAATTTTTTAATTTTTATTTTTGAAGCTTTTTTAAATATAGAAATAATTCTGACATAAGCATACTGGACATAAAATAAAGGATTATCTTCAGTTTGTTTTTTTGCTAAAGAAAGATCAAAATTTAAATGAGAATCAAAACTTCTTAAAACAAAGAAAAATCTTGCCACATCCGAACCTACTTCATTAATTAATTCTTCTACAGTTACATAAATCCCTTTTCTTTTTGACATTCTCACTTCTTTACCATCTTTAAATAATCTTACATGCTGAAAAATAATTACATCAATATCTTCTTTTTTATAACCTAAAGCTTCTGCAGCTGCTTTTAAACGAGGGACATAACCATAATGATCAGCGCCAAAAAAGAATATCAATTTTTTAAAACCTCTTTTAAATTTATTCTCCATATAAGAGATATCTGAAGCGAAATAAGTTTTCTCTCCATTTGATTTAATTAACACTCTATCCTTATCATCGCCAAACTGAGTGCTTTTAAACCAAACTGCTTCTTGTTTTTTATAAATTAATCCTTTTTTATCTAATTTTTCAATAACTTTATCAACCAATCCCTTTTCATAAAGAGTTTTTTCAGAAAACCAAACATCAAACTTTATCCCCATTTTTTTTATCTGCGGTTTTATCATCTCGTTTAAAATAATTTTTGCCGCTTTACTCCCTGCTTCATAAGGATCTTTAGTTTTTATTCTTTTTCTTAGTTCTTTAATATAATCTCCCTTATACTCTCCTTTTATATCCCCAATTACAGAATATCCTAAATTTTTAATTTGTTCTCCCACATCATTTATATAATATTCTTTTGTCGGCCTATATCCTGCTTCTTTTAAAACTCTTGATAAAACATCTCCTCCAAAACCTCCTCGCGCATTTCCTAATGTCAAAGGACCTGTTGGATTTGCTGAAATAAAATCAATATTTACTTTTTTATTTTTTCCGATTTTTAAACTCCCAAATTTTTCTTTCTTTTTTAAAATTTCTTTTACCTCTTTTTTAAAATAATCTTCCGAAATAAAAAAATTAATAAAACCTGGTTCTGCAATTTCAATTTTTTTAAAAATTTCTTTATTTTTTTTAAAAATTTTTGCTTTTAATTTTTTAGCAATTTCTATTGGATTTTCTTTTAAAGTTTTAGATAAAGACATTGCAATATTTGTTGAATAATCGCCATAAATTTTATCTTTTGAATAATTTATTTCAATTTTAAAATCAAAAAAAACTTTCTTTTCTTTTAAAAGTTCTTTTACAGATTTTTCAACTATTTTTTTTACTTCTTCTTTTACCACTTTTTAACGCTTATTATTTAATTTCTGTTAAAATATCATTCTAATTAACCAAGTAGGAAGAATATTTACTATTGGAATTCTTTCAATAAAAAAAGGAATAATTAAAGCCTTAAAAGAAAAGCCAGTTACTATTTTAAAAAAAATAATATATATAATTTCAAGAGGTACGCAAATAATTTCACTTACCACAGGAAATGGAATTAAAAAATCTAAAATTTCTATTATTGCGGAGAAAAAAAACAAAACTATACCTCCGGGAGATAAAAGAAGTCCTGGAGGTATTTTTGGCCACCAACCACCTCCTTTCTTTTTTGCTTTTCCTTTTGTTTCTTCTTGTTTCGGCGTTTCTTTTCTTTGTTCTTCTTTTTGTTTTTGAGATTCTTCTTTCTTTTCTTCTTGTTTTGCTTCTTCTTGTTTTGATTTTTCTTGTTTACTTTCTTCCTGATTTGATTGTTTTTGATTAGAATTTTCTTCAGCCATTTTTTTTAATATTTTTTTAATTATAGCATAAAAAATAAAGTAAAAAAATAATTAAAAAATTTTCCAATTTTTTCTTTCCCCCTCTTGACAAAAATGAAAATATTTGTTATTATTAAAATATCAAGAAAATGGTTTTCTTGATAAATTGTTCTTTAAAACTTAAAATAAAGGAGGATTAAAAATGAGCATACTGATAGGTTTAATTATTGTATTCGGAATTCCAATTGTCGGTTTTTTAGTGGTATATTTTTATTTAGCGCCACGAAATTTATTTTTCACATTTGTTACAGAAGGAACCTGTAAAATAATTCTGAAAGGAAGATCTTTTCATAAAATTCTTATCCAGTATAAAGGCCATACTTTAGATAAGGATTTTAATGTTATTGAAGGTGAAGAACGGCATCTTCTTGGAGGATTAAGATATTATGGGATTTGGCCTCTTTGCGATGTAGCAATATACCCATTTGGATGGACCAATATGACAATAGAGGGAAAAATTGAAAAACATCCTAAAAAAATAATAGACTATGTTCTATTAAAGGATGATGTTTATTGGGCAGAAATTGAAAATGCAGAAGATATTAATCTTCTTCCTTTGTTTATTGGAGTTACATACACTATTAGGATATGTAATCCCTACAAAGCAAAATTTAATGTTCAAAATTGGTTAGAAACGGTTTTAAACCAAACCATACCTGTTATTAGAGATATCATTACTAAAGATAGCTACGAAAACTGGATAAAACAGATGAATGATATTGGAAATATTATTTTTAAAGAAGCGGAAAATATAATTTCCGATATCAGAGAAAAATACGGCGTAGAAATAAGTCGTATTCAAATTAGAAACATTGACCCTCCTAAAGAAATAAGAGATAAAACTCTTGCTTCTTATTTAGCTGAACAGAAAAAAAGGGCAAAAATTATTGAAGCTGAAGCTGAAGAGGAAAGAATAAAAAAAGTATATAACGCTATTCGAGAAATTCCTGATGGCATTAGTATCAGAACGCTTGAAGCATTGGAAAAAAGTCCTGAAAAAGGAAATAAGGTTATTATTCCCATTCCAGGAGTGTTAGACAAAATTGGTAATAAGTTCTTAGAAAAAAAATAATTAAAATTAAAGGTTGGATTTTATCCAACCTTTTTTTATTTAAATTTTTAAAATAAATATTAAATTGGTTCACCTCTAGGATTTCCTTCTGGATTTAAAGGAGTTCCTCTATTTTCTTCTCCTTGTCTATCTTTTGACTCTTCATCGGGTTGAGGAGAAGGTTGATCGGATTTGGATTTAGAAAAAGTCCATTCTTCTTCGTCCGTTCGTTTAGGAAAAAAACTATCATATTCCCATCCAGGAGAATTAAAAAGGTCTTCATCATCAGGTTGAGGAGGAGATGGAGGAGATGGAGGAGGTGGAGGAGGTAGAGAAGGTAAATTTATTAAACTAACACCCGGACCAGCAGTAAGATATTTGTATAAACGAGGATTGTGCTCTTGTAAATATTTCCCTGGATCTACTCTTATATCTATCATATCTTGAAAACGACCTTCTAACGCGTTGACAGCTGCTAATCCTTTCTTTTCAATAAGTTCTCTTATATGATTACCTGTTGCTGTATCTATCATTGCATCTAAAACATCAATATCTTCTAAGGCAGCATTTGCTATATTTCCATAATCAGCTGGCTTCATTCTACTAACTATATTTCTAACTCTTTCGCTATTTCTATCCCTAATTATAAGTTCATTTTCTCTATTTTCATCAGTTATATCCTCTTTAATTAAATGAGGAGCTGCTTTTTCGATGGTTCCATGAATATTCCATTGCCTTCCTTGATTAATTAAATCTCTAATTTCTTGTTGAGAAACATTAAATCTTTCTATTAAATCATCTAAATTACCATCTTTTATTGCTGCATTTAAAACTCCAATTTTTTCAGCAGCAGTAGTAACTCTATGATAATTAGAAGCTTGAGCAGCTGATCCCAATCCCTCGTTTGCTCTTTGAATATTATTTGCTATATTTTTTTCTGTTTCAATATTACCACTGCCTAATGCCCCCCCTACGGTGCGTCTTAAATGGTAATAAGGAGCATTTAATGTTCTTTTTGCCCAACCTGCAAAACCTGTTTCTCCTTCTCCCCATCTGGGTCTTGTTTCCCAATTAGTCATTCTTTCTTGCATTCCTGGTGTTATAAGCGTCTCTCTTGCTTTTGCTATTGTCCTTCCCGCTACATAACCTGCAGCACCGGTTACTGCTCCGGTTGCTCCAATTGCTGCTCCGGTTGCAAGCCCAGAAACAGTTCTACTCCCCCAATTACTTACCCTATTCCCCGCGGAAATTATCATATTTGACCCCATAGCATTAATTGATAAAGTTGCTGTTAACGCTATATACATAAAAACCATTGACACTATATAAGGTAAAAGGTCGTTCATTGTTTTAGCTAACCATGTATCAGAATCATATTCTACTACTGATGCTCCTTGTCGTCTCTCTACCTCCTGTTGACCGGTTAGATTCTCAGATACTCTTACCGACGTTTCTTTAGTGTCAAACTTAATTCCTATTAAATCACCCTTAGTAGCTGCTGACATTACCGCTCCTGATAAATAAAGAAAAAAAGCAGCAACTAACCCAATAAAACACCAAGAAAGAAAAAAATTAAGCCATTTTGAAAAAAATTGTTTTGTGGCTGGTAAAATATAAGCAACAAACGCTAAAGGAGATAAAATTACCGCTGTCCAAATTGCTACATACCGCGCTAAAAAAATAATAGCAAAAATTAAAAACAAAAAACCAGAAATAAGAAAATAGAAAAATATAATTATTGTTGAAATAAGAGGATTTAGATAAAAAAATTCCACATTTCCACTTTCTGTTGCTTTACCCATTACTGTTCTCCATCCATCACCTGTGTCCCCAGCAGATTTTTTTAATGCGTCTGCATAAATATCTAATGACCCTGTAAAATCTTTAAGAAAAAAATCCATCAAAATATTTGCCGCGTCTACAACTAAACCCATAATTACTGGAGAAAAATTAATAAGTAAAGCAATAACTATTAAAATAGGTAAGGTTTTTTTATATTGGTATTCTTTAATTCCTAAAATAGTAGCTAGAGCAATAACAACTAAAAAAACAACAATTGCCATATTTGCCAAATCTTTTGTTAGGTTCCAGCCAAGATTAATAATAGAATTATCTAATCTTGTATATGAAAAAGTAATAATTTTTCTATTTATAGCTGCCTTTAAAAATGTCATAGAAAGCTGAACCCAATACCATGCAATATTAGTTAAAACGTAAAAAAGAGAAGCAACTAAAGAAATAATAATTTGACCTACGGTAGCGCTAGCCCATTTAAGTGCTGATTTTCCAAAAAAATATAAGCCTGCACCCGCTGCCGCAGCTGTGCCTACTATCCCTATAATTGTTAAAATGCCAACAGCATTCGATTTTGATGGAAACAATCCTGACAAAAGAAAAAAGATTAAAAATAAAATTATTTTTTTATTTTTATTTTTTGATGAAAAAAAATTTTTAAGTTTTTTTATTTGTCCTTTCATATTTTGTTTTTTCTTAATAGAATTATATCACTAAAAATTATTTTTTGAAAGACAAATTATAATAATTAAGGTATAGGAATTTGAATATGAATATGATTGCCTTCAGGATTTACCCACGCATTTTTGTTGCATTTTAACGCTGCGCTTTTAAGATATGGAAGACTTTTTTCATCTCCAAAATCCACAGCATAAGATTTACCTTTATATTTTCCATCCTTATATCCATAATGATATGACGTACAACTATGTTGGCATCCATCTCCTCCTTTTTGACAACAGTTTAAACCACAAGATGGAGATGACCAAACCTTACAACCTCCAGCTTTAATATGACTATCACTAATTGAAGAAATTACTCCTATATAAGAAAGATTTTTTTCTTTTTGTATTTTATTTAATTCTTGTCTCATACACGACAAAAAGGATTTTAATTCTGGAGAAGCATCGCTTACCTGTAGGTCTATTTTGTATTGATATTGCCAGTCTTCCATATCATATCCGTAAACAGGTTGATCAGTTTCTTCTTCCTCTTCTACTTGATTTTGCTGATCTTGATTTTGCTGATCTTGCTGATCTTGATTTTGTTGATTTTGGGAAATAGAAGGCTGAGGAGAATACTCATATCCCCATGGCCTTGGAACTACTACTGGGCTTTCTACTAAATCTACTTGCCTTTGAGTCGGAGAAGACGAAGGAGCAGAAAAAGGACTCGGGGATTGAATATTTTCCTCAACTATTGGACAATTAATTTTATACCAACCCTCTTTAAGCCCTGTCCACTCTCCTACGCCTATAGCTAAAAAAAACAGATTAATAGTAAGCCAAGAACAATAAACTATTAAAAGCCCGATAATTACTGCTTTAAACAAACTTTTAGTTTCATTTATTGTTTTTGGATTAAAAGAAATAATTAATTTTAATCCCCCAATGGCTATTAATAATCCTGCAAATATTAAAGCCGGTGGCAAATAATGATTATCAGAAGAAGGAATCAGAAGAAACTTTATAATATTATCAATAAGATTAAAAAAATGGCAAAATTGGCAATGAGGTTCATTTTCTCCGCCACATGGAATTAAACCTTCTCCTTTTACAAAAATAGGAATTAATAAAAAAATAAAAATAAATAATAAAAATTTTTTTTGTTCTTTTGTTTTCATAACATTTCACCTGCAAGAATCGTTATATAATCAATTTTTACCTTTCGCTCACATTTATATGGTTGCGGACAATTTATTTCAACTAAAGCATCATATTGAGCTAAATTGCTTTCTTGATCGTTTATAAAAGCTTTAGCCTTTACATCATCACCTATTTTTCTTAAAAACACAAGAATAATTTTGCCCTCTTTTTTAAAAGACAATGGACTAAAGGGTAGATTTACAAGACTCATACTTGTGCCATATTCTCCCTCATATTCTTCTTCTATATCACTTTCGTTTCCAGAAAATCCTTCATTAAAATTATAATATTTATATAATGTTAGCTTCCATTTATCCTCTTGTGGAAGAGATAAATAATCAGGTAATCCAATTAGGTTATTTTCTGATGATGGAGATACATATTTAACGGCTAAGAGAGAACCAATATTAAAGCCTAAATTTTCTTCAGTAAGGTCAGGATTTACATCTAAAATTTTATATCTGCCTTCAAAATTTTTCTCAGAAAAAGCAAAAGCTCCATACCCTCCACTTTCCCCTTCTTCGTTTAAAAAATATATACGAGTATATTCTTTATTTATTTCATTAGTGCTTTTACCAGCCATACATTTTATTCCTATATCTTCTTTAATTTTTCTTAGTTCTTCAACTTTCTCTTCTAAATTTTTAATATCATTTTCAGAAAAATTTCCAGATTGAATTGTTTTTTTTCTATTTTCTATATCTTCAATAAGAGTTGGTATACTGCTAAAATTAACTTCTTCTTTGCATAAATATATACCAGGAGAAGCTTCAAAAACAAAATCGACTGGCGGAGTAATATCAGTTTTTACAATTTGAGGATTAAGAGTATTTAAAAGAATAACAGAAATAAACAAAATTACAAGACCGACTATTGCATTTAAAATTTGATCTTTTGCATCTTTTATTTTTTCCGGATTACCAAAAGATGTAAAGTATTTAAAACCTGCATACACTATCATTCCCAAGGCAACAATTCCCGATACCCCTAAAGCGAAATAAAAAATATAAACCACATATTTTGGCAAAGTCACTTCATTTGTTATTTTATACCCCAATATTTCCGGATAATTAACCTCTAGTCTTATTGCCTCAGTAAAAAAACCGAAGAAAAGAAAAAACAGACTTATTAAAAAAAACAAAAAATATTTTCTTTTCATTTTAATTCTATTTATATTTTATTTTACAATTTTATTATTTCTTCCACAATACTTATTATTTCATTTGCTATTTCTATTATTGTATTTCCCTCTGAATTTATATCGTCGTATAATGTCAAAATTCCATCTGAACCCTCCATAGGGCAAGGATTTCCACCATCGCATTTTAAAGGAGCGCATTGAAAATAATCATGGCCTCCTCCTTCTCCCTCGTCTAAAGACCTAGTAGAACCCTTGCAATGACCAACGCATTTTGTATAAACATCAGACCAACATTTGTCAGGAAGTTTATAAAAATTTTCTAAATCTGGAGTTAATTTATCAATTTCATCTTTTAATTCTATTAATTTATTTTTTAATTTTTCAGAAAGTTCATATCTTTTTTCTAAATTATTTTTTTGTTTTTCTAACTCTTTTATTCTTTCTGTTTCTTTTCCTGCTGGATCTCCCTTTTCGCTTTTATATTTTTCAACAGCCTCAATTTCTTTTTCGAGATATTCTTTTCCTTTTTTTAGATTATAATTTTCTAAATCAAAAACATCTATTTCTTTCTCTGTTCTATTTCTATAATAAACAATCTCATTTAAATTAGATGAAAGAAAATCCTGATAAATTTTTATTTCTGAATAATTAGGACAAGGTTGTTCAGGAGAACCAGAATAGCAATAAGGAGCTTTACATACTCCACTTCCTCTAAAATAATTTTCTTTTACTAAACACATTGGCTCAGTATAAGAACAATCACAATTTGAAGTCGCTATGTTTATTGAGTCAATTGATTCTTTTATTCTATTAGTTCCTTCTATTAATTCTTTTACGCTTGAAGCAATTTCTGTAATTCTCCATAAAACATTGCTATAAAAAACTGTTTCTGAAGATGGAGTATTTGAAACAATCTGATTAAATATTATTTCATCTGGAGATGTTCTTCTTAACGTGACAATTTCGGGATTTATTGTTTTTAAAATTATATATGATGAAAGCAATAAAATTATGCCTACAAAAACCTGAATTATTCTTTTTTTTGTATCTTCTAATTTTTTAGGGTTTCCCATTGATGATTTATATTTAAACCCTAAAAAAATAAGAACTAAAAAAGCAATAATGCCAACAACAGCAATTGAAAAATTAAAAATATATTTAACATAATCCGGTAAAAGAGTGCTTGTTGTTGGTTTTAAACCATAAATTTCTGGATAATTAACTTCTAAACTTCTTTCTTGAGCAAAACAAAAATTAAAACTAAATAAGGACAAACTAATAATAATTTGAGGGAAATTTTTTATTTTTTTAAACATCATTTATCGTTGAGAGCAATAAAAATTGATTTTATGACGACATTTAACAAGACTCTCATCGTTTAATTCTTTAGATTTTCGAGCTAAACAATTATTAAGACATTTTTTATAATCTTTTTCTAAATAACATTCTTGCAGACAATCATTAAACGGATATTGTTCCATGCAACACAACTCAATTCTTTTATTTTCCTCATAAGAATAACCTAAAGCCCTCTCACAAGTAAGCAATACATCCGGGTGCTCTATTGTAGAACAAACAGACATATAATATTTAATTTTTTGAAGATCAGAAAGAATATTAGGCACAACATCATCAATTAAAGGATTTATTCCTAAAACCTCTAAAGTTTCATCTTGTTGATCTTTTTTTTCATTAACAACTAATTCAAATTGTTTATAAAGATCTTGAATTATTTTTAATTGATCATCAATTTTTTTTGTAGGGCAAGGCTCATTAATGCTTTGATGTTCTGCCTTACAACATGTTTTACATTTAGGATCGCAACACCAACAAATAGAATAACAACCCTTTCTACCATCTGACTCGCTTCTTGAGGAACATTGGCTAATTAAGGCATGCATTTGATTTATAGCATTCATTAATAATTCATCTAATTCAACGAGTTCTTCTAAACGAAACACAATTTTATTTCCAATTCTTAATGTTCTATCAATTATTTCTCCAACAGGCACTTCATAAGAAACTGCTTTTTCTTGAGGAATTACAACAGGCTCTACTGATATTCCTTCTTTATCTGTTTCAAAGGGGATAGGAACTGATTTCAAAATATTTCCGCCAATAATACATAAAAAACTTGCCCAATCAACTGTTTTTTCTCCTTTTTCATTTTTATAAGCAATATTTACATCATCAAAAAGTTTTATTTGAAAAGGATTAGAATATTCATCTTTTCTGTTATAAAATTCTGCTAAACTATCTTTTAAATCATAAGGGCAATAATCTATAAAATCTCTTACTCTTCTTAATCTATTTATTTCATAATTTAATTCTTTTATTTGATTTAAAGAAATTTCTTTTTCTTTTTTTAGTTTTTCAAGTTCTTCTAAATCTTTTTTATATTCATTCTCTATCTGAGGCCTGACAGATTTGCAAGGATCAGAACTTTTTCCAGGTTTTGAAAAACAACCTGTTCCATATTCACAATCATTATGAGCAGGATTATTCATTTCAGGAGAAGGAGGATCAAGCGGATGAGGACAGCAATGTACTGCTCCTCCTTCCACAGACGAATAACAAGTACATCGATCTGAATAATTATTTAAATTTTCACTTTGTTTTTTTAAATTTTCTGCTATTTTTAAAGTGTTATTCGCATTATCTTTAATAATTTGCATTCTCGGCTTTTTTTTATTCTGATTTGGCTCAATATCTGAAATATAATTTTCAAGAATTTTCGCCTCTATAATTCTTCCGAAAGGCAATTCTACATGGATAGAAGAAAAATCTTTTTTAAGTTCGGGGGTAGGAACAGTTTCTTTTTGGATAAAAGTTATATCAGAAGGATTAAAATTTTTAAAAATAACAAACTGAGGATCTAAAACATTTAAAATAAGAAAAGAGCAAAAGAGAATTAAAAGGCCTATAATAGCGCCTGATATTTGTTCTTTTGCAGAAATTATTGATTCAGGTTTCCCCATAGAAAATAAATATTTGAGTCCCCCAACAATTAAAGAACCTAAAGTAATAATTCCAGCAATCCATAAAAATAAATAATAAAAATATTTAATATATAAAGCAAGTTGTTCTTCTTTAGGTGCTGTATTTATAAAATCTTGAGGAGGAGGAATATTTAAAGGGCTAGTAAAAGGAAGACGGGGATAATTAATTTCTAATGCAAAAACAATATTTGTAGAAAATAAAAAAAAGAATAAAAGAAAGGAAAATATTATTTTATATTTAAAATTTTTTTTCATTTTTTATTCTAAAAACCGGCTTCAAGCGCTCTTTTGGCTTCTTTTATTTTCTTTAATTCTTCAGGAGAGGTTGTAATTAACTGGTCTTCAGTATAAGAAGAAACAATTTTAATTAAAACATGTTTTAGTCCGGCAAAAAATATCCCCTCGCCTACTGGAGTTTCTAAAAGCAATATTTTTTCTTCATCAGTTAAATTAAAAGTTTTTTTAACAATTTCAATTGTTGCTGGGCTTTGCTTTAAAAGCAAGACAAGTGAAGAATTAGTAATAATTGGCTGTCCATATTCAGATCTCATAAAATCATTAACATCTTGGGTTATTGTTGTCACTCCTAACCAATATTTTCTTGCTCTTTTTACTGTGCCAAAAAGAAAAGACGCTCCGTCAGCATTATTCATTAACCACCATGCCTCATCAATTACTAAAATTCTTTTTTTAATGTCTGATGTAATTATTTTCCAAATATGTCGCAAAACCATAAATAAAGCCATTGGTCTTAACTCATCTTCCATATTTCTTATTCCAAAAACAACCATTCTTTTATTTATATCTATATTAGACGGCTGATTAAAAAATTGAGAATAAACCCCTGTTGTAAATCTTTGAATTCTTACAACTAAAGATTCTGCTCCTTCTATTGTTGATAAAATTTCTTCAAAATCACTCATCAAAGGAAAAGGAAGCCCATCTTCTTTTCCCCATAATTCCGGATCGCTTGTTGAAGTAATATCTTTTGCCGCATAAGTTTGAGTTAAAGCATAATCAATAATTGCATCTTCTTCAGGAGTTAATCCTCCTAACATTACCCTAACTAAACCAACCAAATTAACAATATTATTCCTTAAAACATCTCCAGGATTTTCATCTTCTCTCGGCTTTGGCAAATCAAAAGGATTTATATGATCGTTAGAAGATAAAGAAATATTAAAAAATGAACCATCAACTGCTTCGCACAAAAATTTGTATTCGTTTTCAGGATCAATAACTATAACTTCAGTGCCCAGCATTAAATATCTTAAAATTTCTAATTTTATAGCATAACTTTTTCCTGCTCCGCTTACCGCAAAAACAACCTCATTGGCATTTGGCAAGGAAAACCTATCAAAGAGAACCAAAGAACTATTATGTTTATTTATTCCATATAAAATACCATCATTTGCGCTTAAATCGAAAGAAATAAACGGAAAAGCGCTAGATATTGGATCTGTGTTCATTAAAATAGCGCTAAGCAAAGAATCAACTCCATAAGGAGAGGTTGAGATAAATCCTTCTTTTTGCTGATAAAGCGCTGGTTTTATATAAATTAATCTTGATTCTAATACTGATCTTAAATCTGTTTCTATATCTCTTAATTCTGTTTCCGAATCTCCATAAATAGTGATATACAATGAAAAACGAAACATTCTTTCTTGCGCTGTTTGCAATCTATCTCGTAAAGTTTCTAAATCACGATATGCCACTTCAATTACCGGATCTCGAACTATTCCTTTTTCTTCTTTTTCCATAATTTCTGCCTGAATCTCTGTTACTCTTTTTCTTAATTTTTTCAAAGTATCCTCGCTTGAAACCGGATGAATATGCAAAGAAATATCTAATGGGACATTAAAATTTATTATCGGAGAAAGCCAGCCAGTCGTTAAATATCGGGGATAAGAAAAAACAAAATAAGTTCTTGCTAAACGTTCTCCTAATTTTACATAATTTTGTTTTACTTCAATAAAAGAAGGAGAAATTAAATCTAAAACTTGAAATTGTTCTTCTTGAACTATCTCAGGAATTTTCTCTTCTTTTTTAAATTTTTTAAAAATAGACAAAGCCATAATAAATTTATATATTTTCAAATTCCGGAGGGATAATAGGATAATAACCTCTTTCTGCTTCTATCGGATGATGAAGCGCCCATAAAAGTTCTATAATTTCTAAATTATTTAATAAAGCGCATTCTAAACCGCAAGCCCTTAAGCCTAAAAGCACAAACTCTGTTCTTTGTAAAAGCTGAATTCTTGCTCTTTGAAATTGCTCATCGGTTAAAGTAAAAATTGTAGATATTTTTTTAGTTTTTTCTGAATCAATCATTTCTACTTCTGCTGGCGCAAAAGGAACTATTACAAAAAAATTTTTTTGCATAATTAATCCTTCTTTTATAATACTAGTTATAAATTTAATATATTCTGAGATTTGAACTCTTAATAATTCATTTTTTTCATTTTTTTCAATTTCTTTTAATTTATCAATATAACCAGTAAAATTTAATCTTCTCGACTGAACTAAAA
>Ga0116190_1000958_pt1 | contig 26679 bp, 23 predicted proteins | sample AD_JPNTR4_MetaG_FD_89808 | JGI IMG/M metagenome (GOLD analysis project Ga0116190, IMG submission 89808) | Active sludge microbial communities of municipal wastewater-treating anaerobic digesters from Japan - AD_JPNTR4_MetaG | ecosystem: Engineered > Bioreactor > Anaerobic > Digestate | place...
TATACCGGTAATACGTTATGCTGAAGTGTTATTAATTGCAGCAGAAGCAGGTATTCAATCAGGTCATGCCTATGATGCAAAAACATATGTTAATTTAATTCGTCAGCGAGCTCGCAATAGTAAACGTACTATGACAGAATTTAATAAATATATGTACACTCCGGGTACTATTCCTGCTGATTTATCATCGGTAACGTTAGATGATGTTCGTAAAGAACGTCGTTTAGAATTATATTGCGAAGGCCATCGTTACTTTGATGTTGTGCGTTGGGGTAAAGCTAATGAAATATTTGGAGCTATAAAACAAGATGTTGCAGGAAATCCTGTAAGTTGGAAACCGGCAACTCTTGGTAGAATGCCAATTCCTCAAGAGCAAATAATACTTCATTCGGGAGGTAATTTAATTCAAAATCCGGGTTATTAATTATAAAAATACAAATAGAGTATGAAAAAGTTTAATATATTTTATGTGTTGATTGTAGCATGTGCTGCTATGGTTTTCACGTCATGTAACGATGAACCGGTTCCTACCAGTGATTTAACTTGGTATATTACCGAAGATTTTAATTTAAATAGAGTTAATCCACAACCGCTTACTGTACATGTTGGGCAAAATATAACATTCATGAGCAAAAAAAGTGATGGTGATGTATATGTTGTATGGCCTGGTGATGAAGGGTTTAATTATAACAAACGCAATTTAAGTACAGCTCAAGCAAAAGATACCGTAAATAATGTAGTGAATAAAAATAAAGGTATTGCTATGTACAAAAATGCACAGGGAGAATGGATCAATCGCTATTCATATAATTATGCAAAACCCGGAACATATACAGTATATTTATCAGTGCGTAATGTGTTTGATAATGGGTTAAAATACACTGAAGCTCTTGATTCTGCCGTAATTACTGTAATTGATACTGCAAATGCATTGTTTGGATTAGATCAGGCTAAATATAAATTTGTGCCTTTCTATAAATATGTAAATACAGTTGATGGTAAAACAAAAACAGCAATTGTTCAATCATCAAATATTGTAACCTCGGGTTCTACTGTTACAATAAAACTACCGCATGAAGCTGATGTAACAAATTTAGAAATATTCATGAAAGCTGATAAATCTGCAATATCTGTAAATGAAGGTACTGTAACATATAATGAAGAAGATAAAGCATATACATGGAAAGGAAGTTTAGCTAAATCTAAAACTATTACAGTTACATCACAAGGTGGTGTGTCTGCTACATATACTTTATCGGCAGATATTCAACCTGCAAAAACAGGTAAACAATTATTAACGTATGCTATAGGTTCGTATCCCGGAACTATAAACGGAACAACTGTTACTGTAGATATACCAGAAGGATTGAAGGTATCAAATGTTAAACCGGTATTTACAGTTTCAGAATACGCTTCTGCATATATTGGTGACACTATACAATATTCTAAAACAACTGCAGCTGATTTAACCGGTGGTGTAATATATACTATCAAAGCTCAAGATAAAAGTTTTCAAGGATATAATATTGTTCTTAATGAAATTCCAACCAAAATGACTGCATTTGCATTTAGTTCATTGAACCCTGTTATAACAGGTGTAATAGATAGTACAAAAACTATTACTGTTACAGTATATGGTGAAACAGATGTGTCAAAAGTAATTCCTACGTTTACAGTAACTAAATTTGCAAAAGTATATATTGGACCTAAAGAAATTATAAGTGGTGTAACAGAAGTTGATTTTTCTGAAGAGGTTACTTTAAAAGTAAAAGTTTCTAATGATATTTTTGTGGATTATACCGTAAAGGTTGTATCTCCGTAATTACATGTAAAAACATTATAAAAAAAGGCTGTCTCATTTGGGCAGCCTTTTTTATTTACATATTTTTGTATTGTAAATAATAGAAAATAGCAAAGAATGAAAAAAAAAGAAAATCAATTGGTAAGTCTTATTTTTAATATAGTAATCCCTGTATTAATTATGACTAAATTAAGTGGAACTGAAGGTCGTTTTGCGTTAGGACCTGCGTATAGTTTAATTATTGCAGTATCATTTCCTCTTATATATGGTTTGTATCATTTTGTACAAGCAAAAAAAGTAAACTTTATTTCTGTTTTAGGATTTGCCAGCGTCTTATTAACCGGTGTCATGGGGTTATTAACATTTATTGATCCATTTTGGTTTGCAATTAAAGAAGCTGCAGTACCTGCTATAATTGCAATAGTTGTTTTGGTTTCAATATATTATAATCATAATATTATACAAAAAATTTTATTTAACGATGAGATTATGGATATGGAACGTGTAAATGAGCTTTTAAAACAAAATGAGAAAGTAGACTTATTTAAAAAAACGATTACTCAAGCATCATATTGGGTTGTTGTTTCTTTTATAGTTTCATCAATTTTAAATTTTACTTTGGCTCGGGTAATTTTAACAGCTCAACCCGGAACAACCGAATTTACTGAGCAATTAGGAACAATGAATGGATTAAGTTTTCCGGTAATTGCTGTACCTTGTACTATAATTTTGGTTGTTGTAATGTTTTTTGTATTCAAAAAAATTAAAGAATATACCGGACTTCAATTGGAGGATATTGTAAAGAAATAAAGGTATGAGCATCTAATATATAGATTTAAAATTGAATATTCTTTCATAATTTGTTGATATTTAGTTGTACAACTTTTTTATCTTTATAAACTTATTAACTACATTTGATAAACTTTAAAAACACAAAAAGCTATGAAACAATTATTTATAAGTATTGTATTAGTCTTTATCGGTAATATAACAACAGTCAATGCACAACAAGATACTGTAAAAAGTGTATGTGCTTCACAAAAAACAGAAATACAAACACCATCAGATTTCGATATTTGGATGCGTTCTGATTGGGGGTTCTCTATGACAGGTGGAACAAATTATTTTTTAGGAGATATTTCTTCACATGATGTTGTTGTTTTAAAACCAAATTTTGGTATTGGACTTGAAAAAAAATTAAATGAATATATATTGTGGAAAGGAAACTTTATGCAAGGACGATTATCCGGAGAAAAAGAAAAATTTGAGATGGGCGGTATTGCAAACTTGTATTTTATAGCTAAAATTACAGAATACAGTTCAGTTTTTGAATTTGATCTATTAGATGTTTTGCAAGGACCACAAGAGCGTAAAGCATCACTAAATGCATATGCAGGATTTGGAATAGTTGATTTTAGAACACAACGAAAAAATCTTGTAACAAAGCAAGTTTTACAATCATATGGATTTGATGGCTTTCAATTGGCAAAACCTACCAGAGAAATGGTGTACCCGGTGGGAGTTGTATTTGAATATAATGTAACTAAAGCACTTGCTTTTAATTTTGATGTATCACTTCGAATAGTTAATTCGGATAAGGTTGATGCCTATATTGCAAATGCCAATAATACAATTTTTGCCGATATGTATAATTACACAGGAATTGGTTTTACGTATAAATTTGGATATAAAGATTGTGATTTTGATGGTGTACCAAATAGATTGGATAAATGCCCGGGAACTCCCTATGGCTTGCCTGTTGGTCCCGATGGTTGTATTACCGATAGAGATAATGACGGAATTGCCGATAATGAAGATGTTTGCCCTGACATGCCCGGACCTGCAAATACTAAAGGTTGTCCGGATACCGATGGTGACGGTATTGCTGATAAAGATGATAAATGTATTTATGATAAAGGAACTATAGAAATGTTTGGATGTCCTGATGCTGATGGTGACGGGATAGCCGATAAAGATGATAAATGCCCTAAAGAAAAAGGAACAATTGAATTACATGGGTGTCCCGATGCTGATGCTGACGGAATTGCTGATTTTGAAGATCGTTGTCCTAATCAATTTGGTCCTGCGGTTTTAAATGGATGTCCAGATACTGATGGTGACGGAATTGCTGATATAGATGATAAATGTCCGAAAGAACCGGGCTTATCAAAAAATATTGGTTGTCCTGAAGTGAAAAAAGAAGTATTGAAAATTTTTGAACGTGCATTGACCGGAATTCAATTTGAAACGGGTAAAGATGTTATTTTGAAAGCATCATATCCAATTCTAGATCAAGTGGTACAAGTTATGTTACAAAACCCAAGCTATAATTTAGAAATAAATGGACATACCGATAATGTGGGGGATCCTCAAAAAAATATGGAATTGTCTGATAAACGCGCCAAAGCAGTTCAAAATTATTTAATTTCAAAAGGAGTTGCAAAAGAAAGAACAATAGCAAGAGGATTTGGGGATACATTGCCGATAGCTGATAATAAAACACCTCAAGGAAAAAGTAAAAATAGAAGAGTTGAGTTTAAAGTTGTCTTTCAATCTATAATTATTGAAGAGTAGTAGAATAATAACATTTTATAAAATGGCACAAATACTATGTTTGTGCTATTTTTTTTGTTAATTTTGGTAAAAAAAAGAATTATATAGTATATTAGCATAATAATTATTTAACAATAAAAAAGTATGAATTATTCTATTATTAAACTTTTCACAGTTTGTGTTGCATTAAGTTTATATTTATCCAATACTGTTTCTGCTCAAGAAGATTTAGATTTTGATTTGCCGGATATATCTATTTTTGATGATGCTCCTACTCAAACTGCCCAACCACAGTCAAATACTACGGTTGCCCCACAAAATCAGCAACAATCTGAGCAGGTTGTTAAACCTCAGATAGAATCGCAACAACAAGTAGTGCCGGTACAAACAAGTACACAGCCTGTTAATCAACAACAAGTAGAAACAAAACCTACTCAAGTTCAACCAACTTCTGTAGAAAGTTCAGATTGGTTGCCACCTGTAGAATCTGTTGTTGCTGAACCAAAAGTTGAAAATGTTCAAGTTCAGTCTGTTCAACAAGCTCCTGCACAGAAAAAAGAACAAGTGTATACTAAACCACAGGCTCCTTCTGTTCAACCATGGAGTAAACGAGGATGGGGAATAGGTATAGGAGGAGGACCTAATTTGTTTTATGGTGATTTAGGTATTGCAAAAATACTACCTACAGACTATGCAAATGAATTAAATTTCGCCGGAACATTCTTTTTGCAGAAAGAATTAGTACAATATGTTGATTTACGTGGTCAATTGTTATATGGAACGTTATCGGGTGTTAAAGCAACCGATAAATTGGGTAATTCGCTTGATTTGCGTTTTGATGCTACTGTATTTGAATACAATGCAAATGTTAAAATAAATATATCAAATGCAATAATTGGCAGAGTTGCACCAATTTCATTATATTCATATGTGGGAATGGGATTTTCTACGTTTAGAACATACTCTACAAATACCGTATTTAATACTGTAGAAAATTTTTACGGATATGATGGTACAACTAAATATAAACCTACTATTGAAACAATGGTTCCTGTAGGTGTAGGTTTGGAATTCAAAATTACTGATAATCTTTTTGTTAATACAGATGTTTCAATGCGTTTTGTAAATACCGATAAATTAGATGCTTATAAAGGTACAACTACTCAATTTTTACAAGATATGTATAGTTTTTCATCAATTGGCATAACATATACATTTGGTAAAAAACAAACAGTTGTGCCGCAACAAGAAGAACCTGCATATATTCCTCCGGTTGTGAAAGACGAACCAAAAGAAGATACAACTAAAGTTGATTCTTTAGCTATGGTAGATTCGGCAGCAGTTAAAGCATTACATGCTGCTGATAATGCAGGTACATCAAAAGCAGGTAATGTAGCCGGTGCTAAAACGTCATTAAGTGATACTGATGTATTTAAAGGACAAGATAAAATAGTAAAAGCAGAAGATGTAACAAAACCAAAACAAGATGTTGTACGAGTTACTAATGTTGGTGAATTAAATTCTAATCCGCAAGCTGTTCCCGGTTTAGTATACCGAGTGCAAATTTTGGCGGTGCAAAATCAACAGAATGCAAAATTACAAGAATTTAAAAAACGTTATAATATAACAGACCAAGTATATGAAGAAAAAGTTGATTCTTGGTATAAATTTACTGTTGGTAATTTTGCAACATTACAAGAAGCTGGTAATTATAGACAAATATTAGTAAATAAAGGAATTCAAGGAGCTTTTGTTGTAACTTATTACAATGGCAAACGTATAACATTACAGCAGGCACGAGAATTGCAAGCTAAATAAAGATTTTATGGTTGTTTTATTTTAATAAAAATGTTGTGGCATTTGAAATATAGTGTTCACAACATTTTTTTTGACTATGAGTATGATTGAAGGAAAAGGAAAAGCTATGATATTTGCTGCGGGAATAGGGTCGCGGTTAAAACCTATTACCAATACAAAACCCAAAGCATTAGTTGAATTTAACGGAAGAACGTTATTAGAATATGCTATTTTAAAATTAAAATATTATGGTGTATCTGATATTATTATAAATGTTCATCATTTTTCAAAGCAAATAATTGACTATGTTAATATTCATGATTTTGGTGTTCGTATAACTATATCAGACGAATCTGATGAATTGCTTGATACCGGCGGAGGACTTCTTAAAGCCAAAGATTTTTTTAAAGATGCAGATTCTTTTATTGTGTACAATGTTGATGTTATAAGTACAATTAATTTGTTAGATTTTTATAAATTTCATATATCAAATAATGCGTTAGTTTCATTAGCAGTTTGTAAAAGAAATACATCACGATATTTATTGTTTGATACCAGTAAACAATTGTGTGCTTGGGAAAACACACAGTCTCATGAAATGCAAATAATTCATGAACGTGAAGAATATTTTCAATTGGCTTTTAGTGGAATTCAAATTATTAGTACTAAAATTTTCGATTTAATTTCAGAAGAAGGAGCTTTTCCAATCATGCAATTATATTTAAGGTTGGCTCAACAGCATAAAATTTTAGCATATAATCATTCACAAGATTTTTGGCTTGATGTTGGAAAATTTGATAAATTACAAGATGTTGAAAAACAAATTGCAAATCAACCGCTAGAATATCTTTCATGAAACAATATACATGGGTAGAACCTGAAATTTCAAAACAGGTTGATGAAATTGAATTGTGGAGTAAACAGTTTGGTATTCATGCTAAGTTAGTCCCGCTTTTATGGAACAGAGGTATTCTAACATTTGAGAATGCAAAAATTTTTTTTACCCCTTCTACAAGCAATTTGCACAATCCTTTTCTTATGGCCGATATGCAAAAAGCTGTTGATAGGCTTGCATTGGCTCTCGATACAAATCAAAAAATATTGGTTTATGGTGATTATGATGTAGATGGAACTACCGCTGTTGCTATGGTATATTCTTTTTTGAAATCATGCAATGCGCAAGTTAAATATTATGTTCCCGACAGATATACCGAAGGGTATGGCGTATCTATTCAGGGAATGGATTATGCAATTCAACATTCGTGTAATCTTATCATTACATTAGATTGTGGAATAAAAGCACATAGAGCAATTGAATATGTTACACAAGCAGGTATAGACGTAATAGTATGTGATCATCATGAACCGGCAGAAACATTGCCTCCGGCATATGCAGTATTAGATCCTAAACGTGACGATTGTAATTATCCATTTAAGGAATTATCGGGGTGTGGAGTTGGTTATAAATTTTTATATGCACTTTGTGAACAACGCTCAATTTCAATTAAAGAGAATTTGAATTGTTATATGGATTTATTGGCTATAAGCATAGCTTCGGATATTGTTCCCATAGTTGATGAAAATAGGGTTCTTATATATTTTGGGTTACTTAAAATAATGCGTAAACCACATTTAGGTATTAAGGCAATTACGGAAACTTCGGGCATATTTGGTCCAATTACAGTGAGTGATGTGGTGTTTAAAATAGGGCCACGTATAAATGCTGCCGGACGAATGTATAATGCTAAAACGGTAATTGAATTATTGATTTCCGATAATTATGAAAAAGCTGTAGATATTTGCAAACAAATACAAGAATATAATATATCGCGACGTGCTATTGATAAATCAATTACTGATGAGGCTATAGCTATGTTGGAAAATGATGAGCAAACTGCTTTCAAAAAAACAAATGTGTTATATAAACCAAGTTGGCATAAAGGGGTAATAGGAATTGTTGCATCGCGTGTGCTTGAGCAATTTTATAAACCTACCGTTATATTTTGTGGTGAAGGTGATATTATTTCAGCTTCGGCTCGTTCGGTTGCTGAATTTGATTTGTATAAAGCGTTAGAACAATGTTCAGATTTACTTGTAAATTACGGTGGGCATACATTTGCAGCAGGCATGTCTATGGAAAAACAATATTTACCGCAATTTATTGAGCGTTTTGAAACTATAGTTTCTCAATCTATTACAGAAGACGCATTACAACCTAAAATATTGATTGATGCTGAGTTGAATATTGATGATATCACTCTGCAATTGTATGAAGATATGATGCGTTTTGCTCCTTTTGGTCCACAGAATATGACTCCGGTTTTTATGATTAGAGGATTATGTGATACAGGAAAATCGAAAATAATGGGGAACGACCAACGTCATGTAAAACTTGAGTTGATGAGTTCTGGTAAATCTACAAAAAGTATTGAAGCAATTGGTTTTGGACTAGCTCATACATGGAAACAAATTTCAAAAACTCATAGTAATATTGATATTTGTTTTACAATACGAGAACATGAATTTAGAAATATTAAGTCATTACAATTAGAATTACGTGATATTAGACCACATATAGATTATTCACAGGTGTAATAGTATTTATATTCATCTAAATATTCAGGTTGCAACGATTCTATACTATCTAATTCAGTCCCGCATTTTGTTCCTTCCGAAGATTTTGCTTCAATGGCTCCGTTTGTAGTATTTTCTTTTACACTATAGCACTGAGCACATTCATTTGCCGGATCTACACATGCACTTATTGTTATAAGAAATGGTATTACAATAAATAGTATATTTTTTTTCATACAAGTATATATTATGAATTTTATAGTGTAAATGTACTAAAATCAATTAAAATTTATCATTTTTGCATAAAATTTATTGCTATGAAGAAAACAATTTTGATAACCGGGGGGGCAGGTTTTATTGGTTCGCATGTAGTTAGAAGGTTTGTTACACAATATCCTGAGTATACTATTGTTAATCTTGACTTGTTAACCTACGCAGGAAATCTTGAAAATTTAAAAGATATTGAAAATAAACCAAATTATATATTTGAACGTGGAGATATAGCCGATGTTGAAAAAGTTCATCAGTTATTTGAAACATACAAATTTGATGGAGTAATTCATCTTGCTGCAGAATCTCATGTAGATCGTTCAATTACAGACCCATTTTCATTTGTTAGAACCAATGTATATGGTACCGTAGTGTTGTTGAATGAAGCAAAAAATGCATGGAAAGATAATTATGACGGTAAGCGTTTTTATCATGTTTCAACCGACGAAGTGTATGGTTCGTTGCACGATGGCGGTTTTTTTGTTGAAACAACACCGTATGACCCACAAAGTCCATATTCGGCTGCTAAAGCAAGTTCTGACCATTTTGTAAGAGCCTATGCAAATACCTATAAATTACCTATTGTTATAAGTAATTGTTCAAATAATTATGGGCCAAATCATTTCCCGGAAAAGTTAATACCATTGTGTATTAATAATATTATGAATAAAAAACCACTTCCAATATATGGTAAAGGAGACAATGTTCGTGATTGGTTGTATGTAATAGACCATGCAATTGCAATTGATTTGATTTATCACAAAGCTGAAGCGGGAGAAACATACAATATTGGAGGAAACAATGAGTGGACAAATCTTAATTTAGTAAAAAAATTATGTGAAATAATGGATACTAAATTAGGTCGTACACCCGGAGAATCGGCTCAACTTATAACATTTGTAAAAGATAGAGCAGGACACGATTTACGATATGCTATAGATTCTTCAAAACTTATGACTAAACTTGGGTGGAAACCATCGGTTACATTTGAACAAGGGCTTGATATAACAGTAGATTGGTATTTGCAAAATCAAGAATGGCTGCGTAATGTAGTTTCTGGTAATTATGAAATGTATTACGAAACAATGTACAAACAACGATAGATATGAGGAATTGGATTTTTTATGGCTTGATTATAGTATTTTTTTGGGCATGTTCGTCAGAAAATTCCAAAAAATACGAATCTACAGAAAATGGTTTAGAATATAAGTATTGTGTAAAATCTGAATCGAATAAGAAACCTCAATCTGGTGATAAACTGTTGTTAAAAGTGAGGTTCTATAACGAAAAAGATACGTTATTATGGGATTCTCGAGAGATCTCATCTCGTTTTATTATGGATTTTGTGCAGCCTCAATCACCCGGTAATACTGTTAACGATGCTTATGCAATGATGCACGAAGGCGATAGTATGAGTTTTTTAATTAATGCTCGTCAATTTTATTCCGCTGCCGATCCAAAATCTCCAATGATTCAAAAATTTAGAGATGATGAAAAACTTCGATTCCAAATAAAATTAGAAAAAATATATTCTCTTTCGGAATTTGAAGAAGAAGCAAAAAAAGTAATAAAACCATTGTGCGAAGAGGAGAAAATGTTGCTTGAAGATTATATTGAAAAACAATATCCTGAAGCAAAACCTACTCAATCGGGGTTATATATAATTCACACAAAACAAGGTGCCGGGAAACAGGTAAATAATCAAGATGAAGTAGCTATTCATTATAGAGCAACCTATATTAATGGAGAACTTATTTATACAACTTATGCTAAAGCAGACCCATTAATTTTTAGAGTAAATGATCCGTTTGTGTGGCCGTGTTTAGCCGAATTAGTAAAAACTATGAAAAAAGGTGGTAAGGCTGTATGTGTATCACCTTCGAAATTAGCAGCCGGTGAATATGGTGACAAAAAATTACGAATTCCTCCCTGCAAATCAATAATATTTGAAGTTGAATTGGTTGGGATAAAATAATTATTCTGAATGTTTTACATATACAGTATGAACTGCAGCTATAGCTGCAGTTTCGGTTCGTAAACGACTTGTTCCTAAATGTACTTCAATCCAATTATGTTGTTGTGCCAATTGAATTTCTTGTTTACTAAAATCACCTTCGGGACCAATAATGATAGTTGTTGGTATTCCTTTGGTTATTTGAGAAAATAAATTTTTTTTATGCTCACTGTCACTGCAATGTGCTATGCAACAAACACCTTCGTATTTACTCGAAAGTATGGTGCTACATGGTTGAATAGGAGCAATGATTGGTTTCTGAGCTTTGAATGATTGTTTCATAGCCGATATGCAAATGCGTTCTAATCGTTCAGGTTTAACTGTAATGCGTTCAGAATTCTCACATTGTATAGGAATTATTTCATTTACTCCCATTTCCACTGCTTTTTCTATAAAAAACTCAAATCGATCTATGTTTTTTGTGGGAGCAACGCACATGCGAAGAAAATAGGGGTGAACACCAAAATTGTTATGAGAAGTTTTAATTGAACAAATTGTTTGCTTTTTGTGAATTTCTATTATTTCAGCATCGTACATAGTTCCTTTACCATCAATTACTTGTATGGTTTGCCCAATGCTACGTCGCAATACTTTGGTGCAATGCACACTTTCTTCTTCAGGTAAAAGAATTGTAGTAGGGGTAATATGTTCGGAATAGAATAATTGCATATTATTACAATGAATACAAATATATATTTATTAGGAACAATATGCAGTATATTTTTTTGATTTCTTTTCAATTTTGCTTTTAGGTACGATATTAATCAGTGAAAAATTAAATGGTAATAATTAAAAATTAATAATTAACATCTATTTTTGCCATCAAAATTACTACTATGTCTCAAAAATATCTCTATATAGAAACGTATGGTTGCCAGATGAATTTTAATGATAGCGAGGTTGTGGCAGCCGTGCTCGAACAAGATGGATATACATATACCGAAGAAATAAAACAAGCATCGCTTATTTTATTAAATACTTGTTCTATTCGTGAACATGCCGAAAATAAAGTTTTTCAGCGTTTGAATGTGATTAAAAAAATGCGTAAACAAAACTCTAAACTTCTTATAGGTGTAATAGGGTGTATGGCAGAACGACTTCGCGATCAATTGTTTGATAATGATGTATTGGCTGATATTGTTGCCGGGCCCGATTCGTATAGAAATTTACCCGAATTGGTTCGTTTAGCATCGCAAAGTAAACATGCCATAGATGTACATTTGAGTGAAAGTGAGACATATAATGATATAACTCCTTACAGAGTTGGTAATAATAGAATTTCGGCATTTGTTTCTATTATGCGTGGGTGTAATAATTTTTGTACTTACTGCATTGTTCCCTATACTCGTGGGCGTGAACGGAGTCGTGAAGTAGATTCTATACTCAACGAAGTTCGTGATTTAGAAGTACATGGGTACAAAGAAATTACTTTGTTAGGTCAAAATGTAAATTCTTATGCATATAGCAACAATGGTGTTTTATATGATTTTCCTAAACTTTTAGAATTAGTTGCAACTACTGTTCCTCATATGCGAATTCGGTTTACTACATCGCATCCAAAAGATATGAGTGACGAGGTGTTGTATGTAATTGCAAACAATAATAATATTGGTAAGTGGATTCATTTGCCGGTTCAGAGTGGAAGTACATCTGTTTTGCAACGAATGAATCGAAAATATACTCGAGAGTGGTATTTGAATAGGGTAGATGCTATTAAACGCATTGTTCCCGAAGCCTCTATTACAACCGATATTTTGTGTGGTTTTTCGGGAGAAACTGATGAGGAACATGCCGATACACTTTCAATTATGAAGCATGTTGAGTTTGACATGGCGTATATGTTTAAATATTCTGAACGCCCCGGTACCACTGCTGCCAAAATGTTGCCAGATACTGTTTCGGAAGAGGTTAAAATAGCTCGGTTAAACGAAATTATTGCATTGCAAAATGCACTTTCAAAAAAACGAAATCAAGCTGATGTCGGAAAAATATTTGATGTGCTTGTTGAAGGGAGAAGTAAAAAGACCGACGATGAGTATAAAGGAAGAAATTCGCAAAATAAAACGATTGTGTTTCCTCGTGCTAATACCAAAATTGGTGATTTTCTGAAAGTTAAGGTAATTTCTGCAAGTTCTGCAACACTCAAAGGTGAAGTGGTTGTAGAATAAATAATTTATCCTATACCATGCATCATACGTTTTATTATAGGCGAAAGTGCAAATAATAGGGCAGATGCTGCCAACGCTATTAATCCTACAGCAAGAAAAACTTTAGCATATTGCAATAAATTTGATAATGAATACCGTGTTGTAATAGAATATGAATCTGCTGTTTGTGTGTTAATATAGTCTTTGTTTATAGCATATGTTACAGCATGTGTTCCCGATTCTTTCATGTGTTCTATACCTTTTATTACAGCTATATATAGCGATTTTCGAAATAGGGAATCGTTGGTAATATGAGTATTCATATGGTGTGTATTGCATACAGCAAGTATAGAATCTATAATTACTGTGGTATTAAAATCTTCAGTAGTTGCCGAAATATATAATGAATTACCTTGTTGTTGAATCACGTCAAATCCGCGATTGAATCCGGTTGATAAAGCTCCTTTATAAGTTTTGTAAAATTCTTCGGAACTTATATCAATAGCATTTGTAGGAATATTTGTTACAAAACTATTGTACATTACTTCTATACTTGTTTGTTGTTCGGCGGTAGCTTTTGCAATAAATCCTGCTATATGGTGAGCCATTGCCGATGATAGAAACCAAGCTCCCAACACCATTCCTACTATACGTGGCGATGCCAATTTGGTAACCATAGAAAGACCAATTGGTGACAAGCATAATTCTCCTAATGTTTGTAAAAAATAACTGATAATAAGAATACTCATAGGAACAGCCGCTGCTTGTATAAGCCATGATATGCCACCTTGTTCTATATGTAATGATGTCTGTGCAACAAACAGTGGTGCAATGGCAAGTACTAGAAATCCTAAACTAAGTAAAAGTATACCCCAAGCAAATTTAATAGGAGTTGAAGGTTCCTTTTTTTTTGATGCCAACCATAACCACAGTATGGTAAATGGGCTGGCAAATATGATAATAAATAATGGATTAACCGATTGAAATAATGATGCAGGTATTTGCCATGAAAAAAGATTACGGTCAACATTTTCGTTAGCAAATAACGTTAGTGATGAACCGGCTTGTTCAAAAAACGCCCAAAATAAAGTAGTAAATAAGAGTAAAATGAGAATGACAAATAAACGTTCGCGTTCTATTTTTGGACTACGCATTGCTACAACTATTATAATACCAAACACCAATAACGAAAATGGTGTAAGAACATAGGTCATAAGTTCGTAATGTTTCACCATAAGAGCAAAAAGAGCTACAGAAGCAAAACTTACAATATATATAATATATTCAGTTGAAATTCCTAAAAATAATGGTTTTTGTAATTTTTCTTGTGAAGGTGGTTCTCCAACAGGTTTTATTTCTTGTGTTACTAAATATGATGTTTCGGTTTCTATTACTTTATCATGAATGTTGAGCCAATGTTTCCATTGTAAGAATATAAATAGGCCGGCAATCATTCCAAATCCGGCTATTCCAAAACCATATTTCCATCCATATAATTCGCCAATGGTTCCACATACAAGCGGAGATAAGAATGCGCCTAAATTTACTCCCATATAAAATATGGTAAATCCCCCATCGCGTCTTGGGTCATTTTGTTCGTACAATTCACCAACAATTGAAGAAATATTAGGTTTAAAAAAACCATTCCCCAATATTAAAAATGAAAGTGCAATATAGAGCCAAAATTCTGTTTCTATTGCCATGGCAAAATGTCCTATAGCCATAAGAATTGCACCCCATATTACCGCTTTTTTATGACCTAAAAATTTATCGGCTATCAAACCACCTAAAAAAGGAGTAGCATATACCAATGCACCATATGCGGCATATATACCAAACGCAGTTGCTTTTTTTTCGGGTTCTTGTAAATGTTTAAATAATTGAAGAGTTAAATATAAGGTAAGTAACGCCCGCATGCCGTAGAAACTAAATCGTTCCCACATTTCTGTAAAGAACAGTATAACTAAGGCTTTAGGGTGTTTATACATAGTTTTTAAATTTAGTCTTCTACTGAATTATATAGTTTTATTTGGTTCGATAAAATTTTGGTAAAACCTTTTACGTCTTCACCCGAGAATGCCGTATTCATTTCGCCATATTGAGCAAATTTAGCTTGCATCATATCGTATTTTGATTCTATACCAATAATATCAAAATTGTACGGATATAATTTTATAAATACTTTACCGCATATATGTTTTTGAGTATCTTCTAAAAATTTCTCAATATTACGCATTACCGGTTCTTGATATTGAGCTTCATGGAGCAACATACCATACCAATTGGCTAATTGTTCTTTCCAATACAGTTGCCATTTGGTTAAATTATGTTTTTCTAATTGATGATGTGCTTTTATAATAATCATAGGAGCCGCAGCTTCGAATGCAACACGCCCCTTTATACCAATAATTGTGTCGCCTACATGCATTCCTCTTCCTATTGCATATTTTGAAGCAATTTCGTTTAGTTTTTGAATTACATCAAGTGGGTCTTTGTATATTACTCCTTGTAATGCAATTACTTCACCTTTGTCAAATTCAAGTTCTAATGTAGTAGGTTCTGTTGCTTCCAATTGCGATGGATATGCCGATTCCGGGATAGTAAGTGCAGAATTAAGTGTTTCTTTCCCTCCAATACTTGTACCCCATAAACCTTGATTTATAGAATATTCAGCTTTTTTAAAGTCGAATTCAATACCATTATCTTTTAAATATTGTATTTCATATTCGCGAGTTAATTTTTCATCGCGAACAGGAGTTAATATTTCAATATCGGGACAAATTACCTGAAAAGCCAAGTCAAATCGTACTTGATCATTACCTGCACCGGTACTTCCATGTATAATATATGAAGCTTCTACATCACGTGCATATTTGGCTAAGGCCATAGCTTGAAAAATTCGTTCAGAACTAACCGAAAGAGGATATGTATTGTTTTTGAGAATATTACCATATATCATATAACGAATACATTTTTTATAATATTCATGAGATATATCAATACATACATGTTTTGAAACGCCAAGAGCATGAGCTCTGTGTTCAATATCTTTTAATTCTTGTTCGCTAAAACCTCCGGTATTGATTATTACCGAATGTATATTTAATCCTTTCTCTTTGCTGTAAAATTTTGCACAATATGAGGTGTCTAAACCTCCACTAAATGCTAATACTGCTATTTTTGACATTATTCTTTGAGTATAAATTTTTTGTGTTGCAAATATACTTTTTTTGTAAGAGTTTTTGAGAAAAAATAAAATAATTTCCTGCTATTTTGAGAAGTTACCGGCATATGTTTAGAAAAAATACTAATGTTGTAAAATTATAAATAATGTTTCATATACTTCATTGTCTATAATTTTAATAACATACACTCCATCAGGAAATGTTGAGATATCGATATATTCGTTTGATAAATTTTCTGTTAAAAATAAGGTCTCACCTGTTAAAGTTTGTAATTCAATGCGTTTACCTTGTGAATTTGAAATATACACTACTCCTTTTGAAGGATTAGGGTAAGCTGTATATACCACATTAGGAACAGAATCTGCAATAGTAGGCACAAGAAGTTCTTGAATTATATCTTGTGCTGCATAATATAATTTATTCCCGGGTTGTGTTGCTGTAATATAACAGTTACCATGTCGTTTCGGATAAATTTTACCATTTTTAATTTCAGCAATACTTGTGTCTGATGAAACAAGTGAAACAGGTAATCCTGATGAAGCGTATACTGTCGGAATTATTACTGTATCTCCTATATTCATAATTATAGGGTCAAAGTGTATAGTTTGATTTGCTTTATCAATTATAATAGTTTATGATTTTATAATAGGATGATATATTTCATTGCCTAATTGCTGTATAGTTAATTCACATTGACCTACTCCAACTGCTATTAATTCACTGTTTTTAATTTTTGCAATAGTAGTATCTGATGATTCATATAGCAATTCTAATCCAACGGTTGAATATTTTGGTAATTTAGAATAGGTATTTTTATAATGTAATAAAGGTATATCATCAATTGCTATATCTTGATAAGCTCTATCTATGTGTAGTAAATATGTTTTAATAATTGGTTCATACAAAGAATTTCCTTCTTGCCATGCTATTAATTCTGTATTACCCGAAGATTTAATAAGCAATTTACCGTCAACAATTTCTGCAATGTCAGGATTAGTAATTTCATATGATACTGGTAATTGTTTTGTTGAATAAGGTGGAAGTGAAATATCATTTTGACCATATCGTAATGATTGTAATGGAGGTAATAGTATATTTTGTTTTGCTTTGTTTACTCGTATAGTTTGAGTTTGCGGTGCGGCTTCATGGAAGTCGTTGTTTCCGTCTTGATATGCTATAATCTCACATTCGCCAACGCCAACAAATTCAAATACATTGTTGGTTATTTTTACTATAGACGGATTGGTAGATTCAAATCGAACAGGTAATCCGGAAGTTGCATTAGCAAAAGGAGTATAAGGCACTTGTTCATATGTGAAATCGTTCATGAATTCAAGAAAAATAGATTGAGATTTTTTGCCAATTGCAGGATTTATAACAATTGAAAATTGATAATAATCGGCATCTTCCAGTGAATTTGGTTTTTTGTAAGCATCACTATATAATACTATATAACTTGTGTCGCTGGTTTCAATGGTAGAAGGATACCCTAACATTCGGAATGTATTTGGGAAACCGCGTTGTAAAAATTTATATGAGTTGTATTCTAATGGATTCGACATTATTTCATCAACTTCTTCAAAATAAACCCATACTCCTGAATTAAAATTATTCATATCATAACTCGCACCTCTTCTATCTGTTACGACTATTAATGCTTTATTGAATCGTTCATTATACATTATAGTTGGGGCAGGACAGAAAAAGCCGTTTGCTATATTTGTTGGTGTTGGTTTTGACCAAGTTTTACCAAAATCATACGATACTACTTGGTGAATAGGACGGTTTTCTACTCTAAATAAACCAATTACTTTTCCACCACCAAGTGAGGCAAAATATGGTTCGTTTATTTGTAAATGAGCGCTGTCTCTATAGTCCCATTTATAATAAACACTATCCCAAGAATATCCGTCAATACTATATCGTAAGTCAATATATGAATTAGCATATGTTGAAGCAAAATATCCCGGTTTACCATCTATTTAAAATACATTCATAAAACAACCCGAAGGACCAATTTGTTGTAAATATATACGTGATGACCAAGTTTCTCCATTGTCGGTACTTATTATCATATCACTATCTACATTTACTCCGTTCCATGTGTCGTAACAGTTATAACGTCTAAAAAAAGCAATAATATCACCATTGTCAAGTCTATAAGCGGTTGAAAAGCGATTGTCATATTGATCGTTATAAATTACTTCAGGTGCACTCCATGTTTTGCCATTGTCTTTTGAAATACGTTTACCAATTCCACCATTGTTGCCAACATGATTCCCAAAATAACCGGGATCTAATCTGAATAAATGCAAAATATCATTATTGGGTAATCGAATTAATGAACCTTCAAATGTGTGGTCAGGAGCAACTAAACTTGGAAAATTTGGTGTTAAATAAAAATCGAATAAATGATTATATGAAGGAGGAGGAGGAAATTGTCCATATCCTACAATAGGGATACAGAAAAGTAATATATAACATAAAATTCGTCTTATTTTCCTCATAGTTATATTATTTAATGTAAATATACAAAAAAATACTCACTAATTTCAATATATGATGTAAATAAATTTATTTTATGATATACATTAAAAAATAGTATTTATCACATGTTAATCATTTTTTTTCTTCCGGGTCGTAAATCATACCCGTACATAAACAAATTTTACGTTCCATCCGCTGAAGAATATCATAGTTAGCACATGATTCGCAACCTTTCCAAAACGCATCATCATCGGTTAGTTTTGCATAACTTACCGGTCTATATCCTAAATCACTATTAATTTTCATTACCGATTCACTTGTTGTGAGTCCAAAAAGTTTTGCATGTGGAAATAAATCACGTGATAAATGAAATGCTTCTTGTTTTATCCGTTTTGCTAATCCTGCACCTCTATATTTTGGTGCTACTATTAATCCGGAATTTGCTACAAATTTACCATGTTGCCATGTTTCTATGTAACAAAATCCTGCAACTTCATGTTCTGCTAAAGCAATTACAGCTTTACCTTCGCGCATTTTGTTTATTATATAATTTGGGGCACGTTGAGCCAATCCGGCATCTTTTTCTTTTGAAGCCTGATAAATTAAATCTGAAATTGCTTGAGCATATTGTTCGTGTTCTGATGTGGCACGTATTACTTTAATATTTGTCATACTACAGTTATTTTTTGCAAAAATGATAAAAAATATAATGGTTAATTTTTTTCTTATTCAATTAATTTGTTGATTTATACTTTTGTGAATTTATATCTGTAATTCTTTAAAAAATTGTTGTGTTTCATAATTTTGAACGAAATTATAATTTAATGCTTACAAATTGACACATATACTACAAAGAATATTATTTTTTCTTTCCCGTAAATTCAGCTATACCATCTTCATTAATAATCCATATATCAGTATAATTTTGATTATCTTCATTTTTGCAGGTAGAAATGATATGTTTTTTTTGAGAGTCAAGACTTATATTACTAAATGATTCACACATGGCTTTAGTATTAGTTGGATAATATATGCGATTAAATTCTTTTGTGCGAGGATTATATATAAATAAATGATAGATAGTATTGCCTGCTTGCGGATACGATATTGAAAAATCTTTATTACCATCAAAGTTATAATCAGAAACTTGAAACGATATTATATTGTCGGTTTCTATAAAATTATAGTTTGTAATTAATTGAATAGAATCATTCTGATTGTTAAAAATTTCAATAGACATAAAGTTATCCGGCGATTCAATCATAACTTTTCGTTGTGAATTTACCGCAAATTTTTGACTAAATTGAGCATGAGCAATAGTGCCTAAAAATACCCCTGCAATACAAAAAACAATACTATATAATGGTTTATACATACACTATAAAACTTGACGAATAGCTACTAATTTTCGTAATAATCCTTCTAATAAATCTAATTGCAACATATTGCTTCCATCAGATTTTGCTTGAGCCGGAAATGGATGTGTTTCAATAAATAAACCGTCAACTCCTACAGCAACACCTGCTTTTGCAATTGTTTCTATTAATTGCGGTTTCCCTCCGGAAACTCCCGAACTTTGATTTGGTTGCTGAAGAGAATGGGTAATATCTAATATTACCGGGAATCCATGTGATTGCATTTCGGGTATATTTCTGTAATCTACAATTAAATCATGATAGCCAAACATTGTTCCTCTATCTGTTAAGAGTATGTGTGAATTACCTGAATCTACGACTTTTTGAGCAGCCCATTTCATAGATTCTGCCGATACAAATTGCCCCTTTTTTATATTTACACATTTTCCTGTTTTTGCTGCAGCAACCAATATATCGGTTTGTCGGCACAAAAATGCAGGTATTTGTAAAACATCAACATATGCAGCAGCTATTGGGGCTTCCTCTGCAGAATGAATATCAGTAACTACCGGTATGTGCAACTCATTTCTGATTTTTGCTAATATAGATAAAGCTTTTTCATCGCCTATACCGGTAAATGAATCAATTCTTGATCTGTTTGCTTTGCGATACGAACCTTTGAAAATATAAGGTATTTCCAGTTTTTCGCAGATTTGTTTAATTTTTTCGGCTATTTGCATTGCCATACCTTCGTCTTCTATAATGCAAGGACCTGCCATAAGAAAAAAATTATGTGATTCATAGCTTTGAATCAAAGGTATGCTTGATATAAGAGCATTTGTTTTCATTATTATATACTATAAGTTATTTTTTCTTTTTGCGTTTTGAATCTATGTATTCAATTTCTTTTAAAATATCTTGCAATGGTGTACTTGTGTCAATAGATTGTAAAATTGTTTGTTTGTATGTTTGTTTATCTATGTCAATTACAGTAATTTTTTTTGATATAAATTCTTCAATGTGGGTTAATAATTCTTTTTCTGATTCGCTACAAAACGAAATTGAAGACCCACGCTTAGTACCTCTTCCTGTTCTGCCTATACGATGTACGTAATTTTCAGCATCTTCAGGCATGTCGTAATTTATAACATAATCAATATTTGGAATATCAATACCACGTGCCGAAATATCGGTTGCTATAAGAATTTGTATAGTGCCTGCAGCAAATTCTTTCATTATGTGATTCCGTTCTTTTTGGGGTTTGTCACCATGAATTGTTTCTGTGTGTATTTGAACTCTTGCCATTGCTGCTTTTACTCGTTCCGCCCGTACTTTTGTTCTAACAAATACCAATATTTTATTCTCTTGATGTTCTTTTATAAATTGTTCAAGAAAAAAACGTTTATCATCCATTTCAATAAATGCTACATAATGATCTACATTTTTTGAAACAGGGTCTTTTGGGGATATTTGAATACGTACCGGTTTATGTACAAGAGAATATGCTAAATCTTTAATTTGAGGAGTGATAGTAGCCGAAAAAAATAAAGTTTGCCTATATCGTGGTATATGTCGCAACAGTTGTTTAATATCTTCAATAAAACCTAAATCAAGCATATGGTCAGCTTCGTCAACTACCAAAATTTTTAATTGTTGTAATGACACGTATCCTTGACTTATTAAATCAAATAATCGCCCCGGTGTTGCTACCAATATGCTAACACCCTTTGTAAGCACTGCAATCTGAGGGTCTTGTTCTACTCCACCAAACAACCCTAATGTTTTTATAGTTGTGTTTTTTGCCAATGTATTGCATACTCGTGCAGTCTGAATTACAAGTTCACGAGTTGGTTCCATTATTACGCATTGAATATGGGGTTGACGAGATTTTCGAGTTCTGTTATGTAAAATTTCAATTATTGGAATTACAAAAGCTGCTGTTTTTCCGGTTCCTGTTTGTGCTATAGCCAAAACATCTTCTCCTTGTAATATTGAAGGAATAGCTTTGTATTGAATATCTGTTGGTTTTTTATATCCTAATTCTTCTAAGTTTTGTTTGATTTCGTTGCAAAATGTATAATCTTGAAATTTCATAGTATCGTTTAATTGTATGCAAAAGTAACTTGTTTTTTATATCTTTGCAATAGAATATCTCTAATAACGTTGTGTAACATTAAATTGTATAAAAATTGGTTTCATATTTAAGAAAATAAACCATAGAAACAATAAAATAATGCATACGGTATAATTATTCTTTTGAATATTAAAAATGTATAATCAAATGAGAAAAATTGTATTTTTAATTTTTGTAAGTCTGTTTTCAATACAGAGTATTGCTCAACAATCAAAAGATTCACTTATTAATTATATGGATATAACCGGTAAAAAGCAAGGATACTGGTGTAAACGAGATGCGGCCGGAAACAAAGTATTTGAAGGTACTTTTAAAAATGATGTACCTATTGGAGAATTCAAAAAATATCATCCCAACGGAAAGGTTAAATACCTTATGTACTATAATCCAAATAATCAAAATGATGTTCAGGTAACTATGTACGATATAACCGGTGAATTAGCTGCCAAAGGTTTCTACTATAATAAATTAAAACATGGCACATGGCAATATTTTGGTCAACAAGAAAAGTTATTGATGGAAGAACAGTATAATATGGGTAAATTGGATGGAGCATCAACAATATATTGGCAAATAGGTCAAAATTTGCCGGCAGAAGTTAAACATTGGAAAGATAGTGTAAAACATGGTGATTGGTTTTGGTTTTATGAAACAGGTCAAATGCGTATGAAGGCTCATTACACAAATGGTAAAATGGATGGTCCTTTTATAGTGTACTTTTTTGACGGAAAAGTTCATGTGCAAGGAGCGTATGTAAACGATTACAGACATGGGGTGTGGAATTATTATAATGAAGACGGAACAAGCAGAGCTGTGTTAGAATATAATATGGGTAAATTAATAAATGAAGATGAGGTTGCTCGCAGAGAAACAAAAATGCTTCAAGAAAAATTAAAAGGTATACCTACATACAAAGAACCTGATATGACTGACCCCAATAATTTTATAGATAATTCAAAATCATCGGTTCCATTTGATCCGGAAGATCCTCAAAATTTTATAGATAACCCAGAAGCTTATATTTTTAAATCACAAATGCCCGAAGAACAAGCTCCAGATAAAAAAAGTAAAAAGAAATCGGAGAAAAGCAAAAAATAATTTGTAACTAAAAAAAAATGTATATCTTTGCAACCCAAAATTAAAAGAAATAGGTACGTTTAAAATATAAATAGATGAAAAAAGGTATACATCCCGAAAATTATCGCTTAGTAGCGTTTAAGGATATGTCAAATGAAGAGGTGTTTATTACTCGTTCTGCTGCTCCATCAAAAGAAACAATTCAAGTTAACGGTGTTGAATACCCGGTAATTAAATTAGAGGTATCAAGTTATTCTCATCCATTCTATACCGGAAAAATGAAATTTGTTGATACAGCAGGTCGTGTTGATAAATTCCGTAATAAATATAAAGCACATTTCGATAAAAAATAAGAAATATTTTACTGTATATAAAGCCGTTTCAAGTAATTGGAACGGCTTTTTTTATGATTTTTATGTAATAATATATTCTATTGGGGTAGTTTTGCTCAACATTCAATAAAATTGTAGTATTATTACACTATAATTTTCATTGTTTTCGTTACAAAATAAAAGTATATAACTTAAATTTATGTGTGTATGAATGTGGTATTGTTTGATTCGCAGCGGCGAAATGATTTAAAACCTTTTACGTTTACTCGTCCGGTTGCTGAAATTCGATGCGGTATTTTAACTATTAAAGAAAAATGGGATTTGATACTTGGTTGCACAAGTTCGTATGAAACACAACCATATTTACAAACTAAATACCCACGTATAACAAATAATGATACATTGTATATAAATGCTACAATTTTACCAAATCATGCATTAGTATCAGAAATTATCCAATTAAAAAAAGGAGAAGCATTATATTTTCAAGACAATATAATAGCTGTACATACAACGAATGATTTTGTAGAACAACTTGAAGAATATACACAAGTTGAAACTCTTTGTGAAGTACAACAAATTCGTTATCCATGGAATATATTCTCATTTAATGCACAGGAAATTGAACGAGATTTTGAATTGATTACAAAACATAAAACTTCGCAAAAAATAAGTACAACCAATAATATAATAGCACCAGAAAATATTTTTATAGAACCCGATGCTGTAGTTGAGTTTGCTACAATAAATGCTTCAAAAGGTAAAGTATATATAGGTAAAGGTGCCGAGGTTATGGAAGGAGCTATTATACGTGGCCCATTTGCTTTGTGCGAACATGCTACTGTGAAAATGGCTACTAAAATATATGAAGGTACAACCATAGGCCCTTATTGTAAAGTTGGTGGTGAAGTACAAAATTCAGTATTGTTTGGGTATTCAAATAAAGGGCATGATGGTTATTTGGGTAACTCGGTAATTGGTGAATGGTGTAATTTAGGAGCAGATACCAATAATTCAAATCTCAAAAACGATTATTCAGAAGTAAAAGTGTGGAATTATACAACAGAACGTTTTATGAAAACCGGGCTACAGTTTTGTGGATTGTTTTTAGGAGATCATTCCAAATCTGCAATAAATACAATGTTCAACACCGGTACTTTGGTTGGAGTTAGTTCAAATGTGTTTGGTTCCGGTTTCCCACGAAACTTTTTTCCGTCGTTTTCATGGGGAGGTGCTGATGGTATGAGTGAATATGCGCTTAAAAAAGCGTGTGAAACAGCTCAACGTGTATATGCTCGTAGAGCAAAAATCTTTGATCAAACAGAAATTGATATCTTTGCACATATATTTCAAGAAACAGCTCAATATCGTCGGTTCTAATACCATGGCATACCTATTGACTTATATACATTACGTAATAAATTACGTTTAGTACTGACAATTTGACTATTTTACATATGGACGATTCACAAAATTCTTTATTGCACACATCGGTGATGTTTAATCTTTTAGGAGCTGATACAGAAATAATTCCATTATTTACTGATGATGATTCTTTTGATTTTTCAGATGTTGAAGTTCCTGAAGCACTGCCAATTTTACCGCTAAAAAACGCATTATTATTTCCGGGTATTGTTATGCCTATAACAGTTGCTCGTGAAAAATCAATTGAATTGATACGAGATTACATTAAAAAAAGTAAAATAATTGGTACGGCAACTCAAAAGAATTCACAAATAGAAAATCCTACAATAGAAGACTTATATCATATTGGTACTGTAGCTCAAATATTGAGAATTCTTGAAATGCCCGATGGTAATATAACTGTTATTTTACAAGGAATTTCAAGGATATCTTTAATTGAACAGTTGCATACAGAACCATATTTATATTGTGCAGTTTCAAAAAAAAATGATGAAAAACCCGAAATAGATAAAGAATTTGAAGCAATTTTGGGGTCTATTAAAGATATGGCGCTCAAAATCATTAATTTATCAACAAATATTCCTAAAGAATCTACTTTTGCTATTAAAAATATCACGAATCCGTTGTTTTTAATCAATTTTATATCATCAAATGTTGATACCGCAATTGAAAATAAAATTGAATTACTTGATATTGACAATGTAAAAAACCGAGCAATATTGTTGATGAAATATTTGGCACAACAAATACAAATGCTTGAAATAAAAAATGATATTTTAACAAAAACTCGAAAAGATATTGAACAGCAACAACGTGATTATTTCCTGCATCAACAAATAAAACAAATACAAAATGAATTAGGTGAAAATTCGATTGAACAAGAAATTCAGGAAATGCGTGAAAAGGCAGAATCAAAATTGTGGCCGGAATCAGTTAAATCGCATTTTAATAAAGAATTGGATAAATTATCAAGAATGAATGCGCATGCAGCAGAACATTCCGTTCAGTTTAATTATGTGCAAACATTATTAGAACTGCCTTGGAATGAATATACTGAAGATAATTTTGATTTGCAACATGCTCAACATATTTTAGATGAAGATCATTTTGGTTTAGAAAAAGTAAAAGAACGTATCATTGAACATTTGGCAGTGCTTAAACTTAAAGGTGATTTTAAATCACCAATTATATGTTTGTATGGTCCTCCGGGAGTTGGTAAAACTTCATTAGGAAAATCAATTGCAAAATCTTTGAATCGTAAATATTGTCGAATTTCATTAGGTGGGTTACATGATGAATCGGAAATACGCGGTCATCGCAAAACATATATAGGTGCTATGCCGGGACGTATTATTCAAAATCTTAAAAAAGTACAATCATCGAATCCTGTTTTTGTATTAGATGAAATAGATAAAGTTGGTAAAGATTTTAGAGGAGATCCTGAGTCAGCTTTGCTTGAAGTTCTTGACCCGGAACAAAATAATAGTTTTTATGATAATTACTTAGAACAAGATTATGATTTAAGTAA
>Ga0116190_1000961_pt1 | contig 26578 bp, 21 predicted proteins | sample AD_JPNTR4_MetaG_FD_89808 | JGI IMG/M metagenome (GOLD analysis project Ga0116190, IMG submission 89808) | Active sludge microbial communities of municipal wastewater-treating anaerobic digesters from Japan - AD_JPNTR4_MetaG | ecosystem: Engineered > Bioreactor > Anaerobic > Digestate | place...
CAAAAAGAATAATAGGGAGCAAGGGCCGGCTGTTGTTGGAATAGAGCTGGCCTCAAGCTCCGATTTTCCAAAGCTGATAGAGAGGATGAATCAAAAAAAGATTGTATATGAATATCTTAACGACAATCCGGATCTTTTCGGATTTTTAATAGTATAAGATATTTTCATCTTAGTTCATCATGTGGGGCAAGATAGTAGCCACCTCACTCTTTAAAAAAAAGGCTGTCTCAAATTTGAGACAGCCCGTAGGTTTTAATATACAAAGTTGTTTACTGGTATATGACAATAATTACAGCATGCCTCAAACGAATAATGAAAATACCAAAAAAATATTACTAAAAAACGTTTTATTACAACATAATGTCACAATGTTGTAAATTAGTAGATTAAGATTTATTCATAATTGTGGTCTGCCTGTTAATGGACTCTTGATGGATTGCCTTGAAAATAGTATTGATCATCTCTTCGCTGAGTTTATATTTCTTCCCTTTTTCAACTATTTTCTCAACTACCTCTTTCCATCTCGCTGACTGAAGTATGGTTATTTTATTCTCTTTTTTGTAACTTCCTATAGTTTCGGCAATTGTCATTCTGTCATTCAGGATTTTTATGAGCTTTTCATCACAAACATCAATTTTGTGCCTGAGTTCTTCGAGAGTAAACATTAAGAGAGGATTATCGTTCGAAGGATCTCGTATTATAAGACTGTTGAGAATAGTTCCAAGTTCCGACGGGGTTATTTGCTGTTCGCTGTCACTTTTTGCGATTGCAGGGTAAAAGTGAGATTCTATCATCAAACCGTCATAATTCAAATCAAGGGCTTTTTGTGAGAGTTCCTGAATTAACTCTCTTTTGCCGCCCATATGACTTGGATCACAAATCATAGGTATCTCAGGCATTTTCTGCTTTAGTTCGATAGGTACTTGCCATTGAGGAATATTCCTGTATCGTGTTGTGTCGTAAGTTGAAAAACCTCTATGTATTGCTCCAACTCTGCGAATCCCTGCTGCTGAAATTCTCTCTATTGCTCCAATCCATAAGTTAAGATCTGGATTAACAGGGTTTTTGACAAGGACTGGAATGTCCACTCCCCTTAGGGCATCTGCAATCTCTTGCATGGCAAATGGATCTGCAGACGTTCTGGCTCCAATCCAGATTATATCAACTCCGTGTCTCAATGAGTCGTAAACGTGTTTAACATTTCCAACTTCAGTAGAAACTTTCATTCCAACCTCTTTTTGGACTCTTTTCATCCATTCGAGACCGGAAATGCCTACTCCTTCAAATTGATTTGGTCTGGTACGAGGTTTCCATATACCTGCACGGAAAACCTCAATACCCAACTGTTTGAGTTGTGTGGCAGTTTCTACAACCTGTTCCTCAGATTCTGCACTGCAGGGACCGGCAATGACTAGGGGACGTTCTAACTTCCCGAGCCCCCATTCTTCAAAAGGTGAATTATTGCTCTTTTCCATATCAGTTTTTATTACAATTCAATACTTTTCTTATTTTATTTGAACTCTCTATAAGAGATTTGATTTTCTCTTCTTCTTCTGATTCAATAAAGGTCTCGAACTCTCTCAGTTTATCAATATATGTTCTGAGAACAGTAAGTACGTTTTCTTTGTTTTGCATAAAGACTGGCACCCACATATCAGAAGAGCTTTTAGCAAGTCTGACAGTTGAATCGAAACCGCCACTGGCCATGTCAAAAATGTTTTTTTCATCCTTTTCCTTTTCGAGTACTGTCAGTGCAAGAGCAAAGGAACTTATGTGAGATATATGAGAGACATAGGCAGCATGCGTGTCGTGACTGGAGCTTGTCATGTAGATGATTCTCATATTAAGGGTTTCATACATTTTTTGGATTGTATCAAGGGCATCTTTGTCAGATTGCTCTGGATCACATACAATAGCACCTCTCCCGTCAAAAAGTCCGGAAATTGCAGCCCATGGGCCTGAAAACTCAGTCCCTGCCATTGGATGAGAGGCAACAAAACGTCCTCGGTTAACATGATTTTTAACTTTTTGACATATCTCAAATTTAGTTGAGCTCACGTCTGTAATAATCGTTTTGTTTCCGGCTATGTCAAGAATCTTTGGGAGCAGAGTGAGAGTTGCATTGGCAGGGGTGGAAATTATAACGAGATCGCCTCTTTTGACACCCTCTTCGAGGGTACATATTTCGTCTACCAGTCCTAGTGATAATGCTGCGCTGGCGTTGATCTTGTCATTGTCAACTCCCAATATGGTTGCAGCAAAACCTCTTTTTCTGAGATCTATTGCAGCGGAACCACCTATTAGACCAATGCCTATAATTGTTACTGTCATCTTAGATCAATTTTTATTTTTTCTTGATTCTGTTGAGAGCCTCGTTAAGAGTCTCTATATTGCAGCATAGGGATATTCTGGCAAATCCTTCCCCATTTGTCCCGAAAATAAAACCAGGAGCAATGAATACGTTACTTTCATACAGATATTTATTGGAAAAGCTGGTGGAGTTTTCGTAATCCTGTGGAATTTTTGCCCAGACAAACAGTCCACTCTGTCGCTTGTCATAGGTTGATCCGGTTGCTTCAAATATTTTCCATACGAGTTCTCTCCTTCTTTTGTACTCGTCGTTTATTTTTTTGAACCAATCTTCGCTGCATGACAACGCTTGTGCAGCAGCCATTTGCAATGGCTTGTACATTCCACTGTCCATATTGCTTTTTACTTGTAGAATATAACTTATCAGCCTACTATCTCCTGCAACCATTCCAATGCGAAATCCGGCCATATTGTGTGATTTGCTCATGGAATTAAGTTCAAGGGCAATCTCTTTTGCTCCTTCAATTTCAAGAATACTTATCGGATTGTCATTGAGGATAAAACTATAAGGATTGTCATTGCAAATGAGAATTCCATGTTTTTTACCAAAATCGATAAGTTTTTTATATAGTTCATAACTTGCCGGCGTACCTGTCGGCATATTTGGATAGTTAACCCACATTAGCTTCACTCCGCTTAATTCCATATTTTCAAGCTCTTGAAAATCAGGCTCCCAAGAGTTTTGGTACTTGAGATTGTATGGTATAATCTCTGCACCAACCATTAGAGATATAGAGCTGTAAGTCGGGTATCCCGGATTTGGCACTAAAACTTTATCTCCGGGGTTTAAAAATGCCATAGACACATGCATGATACCTTCTTTGGATCCCATAAGTGGCAGGATCTCCTTTTCAGAGTCAAGTTCAACTCTGAAAAAGCGTTTATACCATTTTGAAAATGCATTTCGCAATTCAGGAATCCCGATGTAACTCTGATATCCGTTTGTCCCAAAAGTTCTTGCAGAATTGACCATTGCTTCAATTGCTTCGTGAGGGGCAGACATGTCAGGACTGCCAATTCCAAGATTAATCACTTTTTTTCCGTCTCTGTTCATTTGGTCGATCTCCTTAAGTTTAATGGAGAAATAGTATTCATTGACCAGTGAAGTTCTTTGTGCAGGTGTTATCATATTGCTTAATTATGAATGTTTTCCAATGATTCTATTGAATGGGCATATTCTCCAAGTATCTGAAGATCTATTACCTTTTTTGAGATTTCAGTCAATCCTTTCTGATAGTGCGAATAATTGTCAAAGGTTACGTCTACTATAAAGAAGTATTGAAATTCCTTACCAATTATTGGCAAGCTTTGAATTTTTGTAAGATTCATTTCATTGTTTGCCAGAATTGTCAGAACTTCCGCCAGACTTCCTTTTGAATGGGGAAGGCTGAAACAGAGAGAGGCCTTATTGGTTTGAGAAGATGTGTCTGCGTTGTCAATGTTGTTTTTGTTTTTTTCACTGTTTACCAGTATCAGAAATCTTGTATAGTTTCTTTTGTTGGTCTCAATTCCTGACGCCAAGACCTCAAGCTGGTACATTTCAGCAGCCATCTCTCCGGCAATAGCTCCAAAGCCTTTTAGGTTATTCAATCTGATTTCTTTGGCACTTTGAGCAGTGTCTACCGACTCAACAAGTTTAATACTTGGATATTGTTTAAAAAATTCTCGGCACTGACTGATTGCCATGTGATGGGAGTGCACTTCACTTATATCTTTCAACTGTTGCCCGGGGAAACAAAGCAGGTTTTGCTTAATTCTCAGATATTCTTCTCCAATTATTCTAACAGGATTGTCTCTTAGAAGTTCGTAATTTCTGAGTATTGTTCCGGCAACGGTGTTTTCAATTGCCATTACCCCATAGTCTGCTCTTCTATTGCAGAGTGAATATATTATATCTTCAAATGTTTCACATTCAATAATATCAAGTCGGCATTGTGAAAAATATCTGAAGGCGGCAACTGCGTGAAAAGAGCCCTTTATTCCCTGAATGGCTACCTTTTTGGATTCGTAATCTTTTCTGTTATCTCTTAACATGGTTGGTATAAAAACAAAAAACCCCGCTTATTCAGCGGGGTCTATATACATAAATTAGTATTGTCAGTTTACATCATATATTAACCCCGCTTTATTTCTAAAATAGAAATAAAAAAACCAGAATGAGGTATATATGAAACTGTTATTCATTTCAGTCGTATTTTCAATCGCAAATATGGAAATAAAAATTGAAATATGTATTCGAAAACTAAATTTTTTAAATATTTTTTGATTTAGATTTAAACATAATGCCAAACATCATTATCAAAGAAGAAAGCACTATGACCTGTATCATAAGTGAGTAGTCTGCGACAGGTATCTGCAGGGCAGGAGGAATAGACAAAACAAGAAGTATAGTTATTAATCCTCTTGGTGCAACAAAAACAAGAGGTTTTATGGGTTGAGATGTTATTTTAAGTTGAGCTGCCCTAATAAAAGTTATTAATGTTAATATTGCTATTGCCCAGCAAAGGCTCGAAAGGTTGAGTAAATCTGCTGTATTAATCAGATATCCAAATAAAATGAAAAAGAGAGCTCTTATAAGAAATGAAATTTCACCTACAAACTCTTTAAATTTAACAATCTCTTTTGCCAATTCTCCAGGCCTAAATATTGAGCTCCATTTATACCTATCCATTTTGTCGATATTGCCAAGAAATAATCCAAAGATCATTATAAAGATGAGGGAAGGCAGCATAAATTCATGAGTGGCGGTATATACAAGAAGAATGATTAAAATTATTGGAATAAATTTTATATGATGCTTTACCTTGCTCAAAAATAAAGAAAGACCCAGAGTTGTTATCAGCGAGATTACAAACATCAATAATATCTGAAGTGTAAAATTTCCAAATGAATTGATGTTAATTATCTCGTTTGTGAGTATAAAGTTAAAAAACAGAACTCCCAATATATCTGAGAAACTACTTTCGTATACAACAAATTCTTTTAAAGAGGAATCCAATGTGCGAACACTTGGAATAGCAATGGCACTGCTTATTATGCTAAAGGGAACGGAGTTAAGGAGAGCTGTTCTAAATGGGAAGCCACCTGTGAGATGAAACAGCAAGGCAACGCCAAATGCAACTATTATCATTGGCAGTAGCGCTCCAAACAAGGATTTTGTGATAACAGATACTTTGGAGCGTTGGAGATCAAGCTCAAGTGATCCTTCTAAAACTATTAGTACGAGCCCAACACTCCCAAGCGCAGGTAGTACAGGATTCAGATCTGGAAGTCGGATTCCGAGTAATAGAGTAATTTGTTTCACTCCCCAGCCAAGAAAAAGCAGCAAAATGACAGAAGGAATCCGGGTCTTTGAAGATGTAAGGTCAAAGATATATGCTATAAGCAAAAGTATGCAGATAGTTATGATAATATGAGCTGACATATTGTGCTATTAAATTGTTGTTCTTATTCCGAGACGAATTTCAATCCAACAATAGATATTATTAATGTAGTAAGGAAAAAAAGTCTCCAAAAGTCAGCAGGTTCCTTGAAAAATAGAATTCCGACTATAACTGTTCCAACTGCACCGATACCTGTCCAGACAGCATAAGCAGTGCCGACAGGCAATTCCTGAACGGCCTTGACAAGGAGCAACATGCTGACAGTCAAAAATGCTATAAACCCTATATACCAATAGGTTGTGATAATTCCTGAGGATTCTTTTGCCTTGCCAAGACAAAAGGCAAAACCTGTTTCACACAATCCTGCAATTACCAATATTAACCACTTCATTATATAAATTCTGCTGCAAAAGTAGAAAAATAAAAGAGATTCCTTGCAATCTGAAGGTTTTCTTGCTGATATTCAGTAATAAAGCCTTGATTTTTAGTGACTGCAGACACATCTTTTGATGGTCGCATATTATGTAAACAAAGAGGCCACCTACTTTTTAGGCAGCCTCTCCTGGGTTAATTTTTGATTTGCGTAGCAATTGTTACTTAGCGAGGGCTTTGTCAATTGCTTTTGATATCTCCTCTACACCTCTGACATATTTAGAAACTATCCTTCCCTCTTTGTCAAGAACAACAAGGAACGGAATGCCAGAAAACTGGTAAAGTTTTGAAACTTCTGAGCCGGATTTTGGTGCGAGTACCTGTATCCATGGCATTTTCTCCTGAGACAAGGCTTTTATCCATTCTTCTTTGCCTTTGTCAATTGAAACACTTAGAAACTCTACATCTTTGCGATCATACTTTTCATATACTTTCTTCAGATTGGGAATTTCTGCTCGACATGGTCCACACCAGGACGCCCAGAAATCTATTAACAACACCTTTCCTTTGAAATCTGACGGTCCATAAAATTTTCCATTGACATCCGGATATTTAAATTGTGGAGCATAAGCGCCAATTTCCATTCTCGCGGCATTTAGCTCATTCTCTTTGATATCATTAAAGTATTCTACCAGAGGTGGATAGTCTGGGTATTTGGAAAACAAAATATTGCTGACACTCTTAATCAACTCGCTGTCTTTTTGAGAATCAAGATGTTTAAGAGCAGCGACAACACTTGTTCTATCAGAATACATCTCTGCGACATATCTTATTCTGCTCCTTCTATCTTCATTCAAAAAATCATAAAGTTGCTTTGTGGTTGCATTTTTAACACTGTCATTTAGAAATTGTGAGCCGTAAGTTATCTTGGATACTGCAATCATTCCCTGGTAATTTCGGTAGTTAATAAAATTGAGATGGTTAATTACCTCATTTTTTGGTCCTCCATTTATAAAATGGAACGGTGGGTTTTTAATCTTTATTCTTGCAGTATCTCTTCCTCTGAAATCGACACTTATATCTTCATCTTCTCCCCAGAATTGAATGCTTTCCCATTTTTTACAGTCAAGAGTATAAATTCCAGGCTTGTCAATTTTAAGTTTATAATTGAATTTGTTATCCTTGTCAATATCAAACTCGGCAATTGTCACTTGCTCGTTGCCCTCTTGCCTTAAAATAGACATTTTGAACATTGGTTCATTGAATTGCACACTGCCACTGACGGTTATAATTTTCTCCTGTGCTTTTACAGTGGCAGACATGAGCATTAATTGTAAAAGTCCAATAATAATGACAAGTTTTGATTTAATAATATGTTTCATAATGAATGACTCATAATTTATGGATTAATTCTCCGACAGTGACTTGTATAGCTTCTTCATCTCTTCGGGATAGTTTATCATACTCATTGCAAGCATAACACCTTTTTTTTCTGCTTCTGCCTTTCTCATTGCCTCGTTGGCTTCGAAAATTGGTATGTACTTTTCAAACCAACCTGCAGCATGTTTTCTGACTTTAGCATCCTTGCATTTTTTATCTATCTGCATTCCCCAGCCGAGCAATTCTGAAACAGGTATGTTAGCTAATCCATTTTTGCTGATTTTGGCATCAATTAACGATACCATTCTCTTCCAGTCATTCGTCTGTATGGCATAATAAATATTTGCCTTCTCTTCGATAGTTTGATAATCCTCCACCCCTTCATTTTTCATTCTTTTTACATACTCTTTAAAGCCTTGCCTGTCAATAACCGCACTCTCTCCTTCTCCTTTAATAAACTGGTTTGCACCATTTTCCCATATACTTCTGAGTTTCCTGTCAACTATATCTTTTGGATAAAGGTTGTATAATTCAAATCTGTTTTTATATATGTATTTGAAAAGTTCAGAATCAACATCTTCCATGTATGAAATAAAATAAGAGAAATACTTTTTATTGTCTTTAAAATTAGAAGGGTCGCTGATTTTAAAGAGTTCCTGAGCGACTTCATTTGCATCTTTGCGCAAATTCGCTGTCTCGAGGGTATTCAGAAATTTAAGCAAAAATTCTTCACTTCTTTCTCCCAAGGCATATTTTTTCTGCATTGCCGAAAGTCCGTTTCCTTCCATACCTTCTTTTGCCAAAGCAATAAATTCATTTGCAGGCATGCTGCCAACTATTTTATTTATTACATTACCTGCCGGATCAATAAACACATAAGTTGGGAATGCGTTAATTTCAAACTTGTTTTTTAGTTCAATCCCCTCTCCCTTTTCCATATCAAACTTGGCATTGATGAAATTTGAGTTGAAGTACTCAGCAACTTCGGACTGTGTAAACACTTCGTTGTTCATTTGTCTGCAAGGGCCGCACCATGTAGTAAAACAGTCGAGGAAAACAGGTTTATTTTCTTTAGAAGCCTTAGTCATAACATCATTCCAGGAACCTTTTTCAAAACGAATGCTGAATTTATTGAGTGCATTGTCTCCATAAGAAATAAAGGTACTTGCATCTGTAAATCCTGAAGCTGAATATATTAAATCTCCATTTGAGTTTAAAAAAAGATATGATGGATATCCAATCGTACCATATCGTTTTGCAAGGTCTGTGTGTACTGTCCCCAAATTCATGCTGAGGCAGATAAAATGTTCATTATAGAAATCTGCAACTTTATCGAGTGAAAAGACATCTTTGACCATTCTCATGCAAGGTTGGCAATTATCAGTGTAGGCGTCAATAAATACAGGCTTTCCTGAACTTTTTGAAAGTTTGAGGGCATCTTCAAACGAAATATCCATAAAATTTATTTTCCTGCTGTTAGTCCATTTTTCCTTAGCTTTAGACAGAGCTTCATTTGCAATTTCAAGGAAAAAAGAGGGGTTGCCGTAAACGCGGGAAGGATGTATTACGCCAAGAAGATCACCGTTTGGCATCATAAACGCATAAGTTGGGTACATATTCATTTGCAATAGAGGAGCAAATGTCTTTCCCTCTTCTGTTTCCATATCTATTCTGATTGCAACTAAGTTGTTTGAGCAGAAATCAGCAACACCTTTGTCCGAAGCCAGCAATTTTTCTGACTTAAACTTTTGATCGTTTAACATTCTTTTGCTGGTAACATCAACTAAAATTATTTTTTTTTCTTTTTCGGCAACTGATTTGGCCTGTTCAAAATTAAGATTAGAAAAATTCTGGGCAGCCGAAAAAATAGGCAGCAATGCGAGTAGTGTTGTAAGAGTAATTTTCATACAAATATTTGTTTATTAACGATATCCTTTATTTTGAATTATGACTCCATAGGATATGTTGATGTCATAATTTGGTATTGGCAATATTTTTCTGTCATTAGTGACTGAAGGGTCTCTAAGTGCTCTTCCGGTTCTAATAAGATCCCATCTTGTGTGGCCTTCAAATGCAAGTTCTTTCATCCTTTCGAGCAATATTTCATCTATGAGAGCCTGAGGAGTAGCAAAATCAGCGGCTGTAAGTGCTGCAGGTTTTGTAGAGAATGGACGTCGTCTTATATCGTTCAATTGAGCAATTGAGACGTCATTGATGCCGTTTATTCTGGCAAGAGCCTCCGCCTTTGTAAGCTTGGCCTCTGATACTCTTAAATATATTACATTATTATACCCACCGCCATTGTTGTATTTGTAGGAAGTCAAGTCATTTGGATTTGAAGTTGAGCTGCCATACCACAACAAAGAAGTTGCTGTTGCAGGATCTATATAGCCTCTTCTGTCGCCTGCAGCGTAGATGCCTGCAAAATCAAGGTCCACATAGAAATAACTTTTGTTATAAAAGTAACTGCCTAAACCGTTTGAATAGTTATTGGCACTTGAGTAACATGGTGAAAGGAGAATAACTTCCGAACTGTAGTTTGTGCTGTTTGTCTCAGTTCCTGTGCTGTTGAGTGGAAACATGTTATTAGCATGTTCTGTGTAAGATGTAGAAAAATTAAACCCTTTGGTATTATTTATTACCGAATCTGCATAATTTGCTGCCATCTGCATATCCTGAAGATCATTTTTGTAAGTTCCTCTGTAAAGATAGACTCTTGACAGCAAGGCAAAAGCGGCAGTTTTTGAAGCCCTCGTTCTTGACACAAGTGTATTTGCTGTGCCATTTGGAAGGTCATTGAGAGCTTCATTGAGATCTGTGATAATCTGGTTATAGGTTTCACCTACAGTAACTCTTGCCTGAATATCTTTTGGATTGTAACCATCATATGGTTTCAGTCTCATTATTACTCCAAGTCCGTTCATGTCTCCTGTGAGGGCACCGTCTCCATATGCCTGAAGCAGAACTAGATATTCATATGCTCTAATGAATTTTGCTTCTGCAATATGTCTCTTCATTGCTGAAGTGCTGTAGTGACCATATTTTTCAATATTGGCAATTACATTGTTTGCATAATCAATTGCATTGTAAGTAGTTCCCCAGATGCTCTGAATGAATCCATCGTGGTCGGAACTGTTATATTGAGAAGTGACCATATTTACAAATGAGGAATTGCTTCTGACAGTCAGCGTTGGTGTGCCAATTTCGCTGAAAAGAATGAAATATCCTGAATTTGCGTAGTTGTTGACACCTGTGGGAGCTCCGGAGATACTGGCGTTGAGTCTTGTGTAGGCTCCAATAAGAGCTGCTTCTGCCGTACTGGAGTCCTTGTATGTAATTTCATCTACAATTACATTTTCAGGAGCAAGATCTAAGTTGCAGGAAAATGTGATTGTCAATGTGAATGTAATTACTATAAAATTTAATATCTTTTTCATAATCATCAATTTAGTCATTTAAAAACCCAATTTCACACCAAATTGAAATGCCCTCGTTTGAGGCATGGTCAGGTTATCATACCCTGACGCGGTTGCCGAAGAACCGAATGCACTTACTTCAGGATCAATACCGGAGTATTTGGTGAATGTCAAAAGATTTGTTGCAATTGCATATATTCTCACCTGTTTGAATAATTTGTATTTCTGAAGCAAATTTTCAGGAAGAGAGTATGCAATCTCAAGATTCTTTAGTCTCAAATATGAGTTATCTTCAAGGAAACGAGTAATAGTACTTGAAGCAGTATAATCATAGTTTCCTGTTATAGATGCGTTCTTAAGTTTTGGAACATCTGTCTTGTGGCCGTATATCTGCCAGAATTTCAAAATGTCCTTGTCAAGATTGTTGGCATCTTTTGTAGAGTAGGTCATTAGTTGCGCTTTTGTATTATTTATCATTTGACCTCCATAAGAAAATGTGAAGAGGAAATTTACTTCAAAACCCTTGTATATAAAAGAGTTGTTAAATCCTCCATAGAAATCGGGAGTTGCATCACCCATTATAAACTTATTGTAGGGAGCTGTAGAATTGTCTGCAGCCGGAGGAGTTTCACTTATTGTACCATCTTTGTATACCCACAATGGATTTCCGCTTTCAGGATTTACTCCATACCATTTATGTAAATAGAATTGAGCTGCCGAATGACCTACTGCATAATACTTGTATGAACTGTTGAGTTCATCAATCTGATTCCCTTCGAAATTGAGCTTTAATATTTTGTTTGTGTTTCTTGAGAGTGTAAGTGTAGTCATCCATTGGAAATCCTTGCCAGAGATATTGTAAGAAGTGAACCTGAGTTCAATTCCCGAGTTAGACATATCACCGATGTTTTGGTCTTGTTTGGTATATCCTGTATATGCGGGTACATTAGACGAGAATAACATGTCGGTTGTCTTCTTGTAATAGTAGTCGAGAGTCATGTCAATTTTCCTGTCAAACAGTGTAGCATCAATACCGGCATCGTAGGTTACTGTTTTTTCCCAATCAAGGTTTGTATTTCCCGGTTGAGACATACTCAGATAAGGCCGTCCTGCATAATTTGCACTTGTAATCAATCCATATTCGGCTTGTGCACCGTAATAGTCTGAATTAGCATCCTTGCTTGACCAACCTACGGAGCCTCGAAGTTTAAGATCGTTAATCCATTTGGCATTATCCTTTATAAACTTCTCTTCACTGAGTCTCCAGCCGAGTGAAAAGGATGGTGTACTTATATAGCGGTTATCTTTGTTGTATTTCGAAGAACCGTCAATTCTATAGGTAAGCCCTGCCATATAAGTTCTCTTGAACTGGTAGTTCAATCTTGCAAAACCAGAAAGAAGCGCAGATTTAGCTTCTCCACCGGCAGCAACACTTTTGGTCTGTGCAGCGCCGACTCCTACCAAATATTGGCTAAAAAAGTTACGACCGATTATTGAATTGGCGTATACAGTTGAAGTCTCATAACTTTGTCCTAAAATACCCTGTATAAAATGATTGCCAAATTCTTTATTGATATTTAAAGTGTTGTTAACCACAAATTTGGAGCTCATGCTTACTGTCTCTTGAGCTTGGTTTTTACTAACTACTTCACTGAGAGGAACGTCAGCTTTTCTTACGGAAGTTCTCACATTATATAAATCGGTACCCACATCAGACCTAAGTGTCATCCATGTTGTAGGTCTTAGTTCAAGATAGATATTACCTGTTACACGGTTGTCAAGAGAAGACATTTTATTTTGATATGCTGTGGCAACAGGATTGTATGCTTCTGCATAACCATAAGGGTTTGTGCCCTGTCCATAAAAATAATCTCCTTTTTCATTGTATATCGGAAGATTAGGGGCTTTTCTCGCTGCAAGAGCATAAATAGTTGGTGCTTGAAGAGCATCGTTGTCAACTTGAGAGAGAGAAATATTTGTTCCAATGGTAGTAATTTTGTTAAGTTTAGAATCAAGGTTTACTCTCACTGACAATCTTTGCAGGTCATTGTTAATTATATATGACTGGTTGTTGTTAAGTGACATGCTTACAAAATAATTTGTCTTTTCTGTTCCTCCTGATACTGAGGCAGATATGTTGGTGCTTATAGCGGTTCTGGTCACGGCATCTATCCAATCAGTATTATAATTAGACGTGAATGGTGAATTGGGATAGTATAATGAGTAAATGAGATTGTACTCTTCTCCATTGAGCAAATTGAGTTTGCCAAGCGGATTTTCAATTGCCGTATTGAAGTTCACATCAATTTTTGTTCTGTCTCTAACGCCTTTTTTTGTAGTTATCAGAATGACACCTGCTGCTCCTCGTGAACCATATATGGCAGTTGCAAATGCATCTTTCAATATTTCAATGGATTCTATATCCTCAGGATTGAGTGAGGTAAGTGGATTCTTTTCAAATGAGTATGTGAGCGTGGGGTTATTCGTAATGGAGCTGGAAACATTTGTGCCAGCAAAAGAATAAGCCGGGAATGATCCACCGGAAGTAGAAGTAAGATTGTTTTCTCTGCTAGTACCATAAATTGGAACGCCGTCTATCACATAAAGAGGATTATTATCACCCATAATTGTGCTTATGCCACGAATAGTGAGGACATTAGCTGCACCGAGTGCTCCTGAGGAAGTTGACATAAAAACACCGGCTGCCTGTCCTGCCAGCATTTTATCTACAGATAGAGCACTTGTAACTTCTCTTGGTCTGACTGTTGTAACAGAACCTGTAATATCTCTCCTCTCCTGTGTAGAGTATCCGGTAAAAACAACCTCTCCCAGAGTTAATTTATCTTCTTCCAAAACAATGTTTACAGGATCGGGAGTGTTAACTATCTTTTCTACAGGCTTGTATCCTATAAAAGAGAATTTTAAAGTTTCACCCTTGTGCATCTGAATTGAAAAATGTCCGTTTATATCAGTTTCTGTAGCTACATTAGTTCCCTTAACCTGGACATGTGTTCCTGGTACTGTTTTACCTTCAATATCCTTGACTGTTCCTGTAACAGTCATCTTTGCTTGTGAATACATCAGTGTTGTAGTCGCAAGTAAACAGATTAAAATTATAATTTTCTTCATAGTTATTCAATTTGAATAGGTTATGGTTATCTCAACCTTTTTGTCCAGGCATCAAACCTTACATTCATATTTATTCCGTTAATGGTGTAATTACCTGCTGAATTTGCAAATCCACCTATAATCCATACAAGATCGTCTTTGCCGTTAATGACATTCGGATATATACGTGGTGTAAAGGCAGAAGGCAGTTGCAGCTCTGAAGGAAGAGCTGTCCAGTTTTTACCGTCTGTAGATGAAAGAACGGAGGTGAGCCCAATGCGGGTAGTACCTACTACTTTTTCTCCTCCTATCATATAAAGTTTGCCATTATAACTAACCACTTTGTGCCCAAATCTATTTAAATCGACTCCTGTGGCGGTTTCTGCTACCCAAGTTAAACCATTGTCTGAAGAAGAATAAATATCGCCTTTCACATTGCTTTCTGATATGTATCCCACATAGCCACCAGAAATCCAGAGCTTTCCTCCGAATGAGTACATGGCATCCTCATTACGGTTAGTAACAGTTGTTGGAGTTGCATTTATACTGGTCCAATTTGTACCGTCACTTGTGCAGTAGATATTTGTTTGATTGAATGCCTGCCACATTCCGAAGCTATATGACTTCCCTCTGCGCAGGTATAATTGTCCGTTATGTACAACAATTTGAGGGAAAGGCCTGCCGAGTGGATTGCCCACTTGTCCGGAAGTACAGTCTGTCCAATCTGTTCCATTAGTTGTAGACATCATTCTCCATACGCTTGTTGAAGAGGCATCAGGAGCTGTGCCATTTATATCCTTGCAAAACATTCTGACACCTCCTATGGCATATAATTTTCCATTCATCACTGCCAGTTCTGCTCCAAAACCTCCAATTATTTTAGGATTTGTTTCTACTTTGGTCCAGAGGCCTCCGTCATCTGAAGAGTACAATTCATAGTAAGCAGTCCCGGATGAAGCTGTTCCATTTGGATAATATGCTCCCAGTATATACAGTTTATTGTTAAACCAGGCGGCACTGTAAGAATTAAAAGAAGGTAGGCCAGTCATCCTCATGTCGGTATTTATTTTTGCTCCAGATGTTTGACTGTGATCTACTTTTTCCACAAATGCTTTAACGGAATATTCACGCTGAGCGTCTTTGAAACGCGTTGTAATCTTGATTGGCTGATTAAGATCGATTTCACTTTCTCCACTTTTGATTTCTGTGCCATTGACAAAAACCTGAGCTCCAATGGTAGTGGTGAAGATGGGTTTTATCTTGGCTAAAGTGGCAGAACTTGTGCCAAATAAAAGGCTGTCGAGATCGTTTTGGATTGTTTTAGCAGGCTGATCAACCGTACAGTCAAAAACACGTCCGTCAAGAAGCTGAAATCTGAATGTAAGTATGCCAGAGACATTTTCATATTCAAACTCATTTTTCTGACAGGAACCGACTACGATCATCATTACTATTCCCATAAAAAGCGACCTTCTTTTGATCCTGTTTTTTTTCATAATGGTTATTAAGTTTTGATTGGTTAATAGTTTTGTGTCAAATTTCAAAAAAGTAATTATTTGATACTCCATTATTACCTTAAATAAATATCTACAAAATTTAAATTTGGAGAAAATTATATCTACAAAATATTTTTTAACTATTTTGTTTTTAGGATATTGAATTTAAAGATATAATCTACAATTATATTGACTTGAGATATTTTACCAAATTGATGTCACTGTCAATGTTTAGATGCTGTCTCATACGATATCTTGCCATATTGACACTTTTGGGTGAGCAATCGAGGAGAGATGCTATCTGTTTTGTTGATAGATTGGCTCTAAGAAGCAGAGCAATGTTTCTGTCATTTTTTGTAAGGTCAGGATGTAATTCAGAGAGTCGTTTGATAAAGGATTCGTTTATCCCTCGTATCTTATTCAGGACAGATTCTACGTCTTCGTTTCGGGTCTGGAGGTTTCTTATGTAGAGATTTACTCTTCTCAGCTCAGAATACACCTCTTTTTCATCCATCTTTTGAGCCTTGCTCAATGAGCTCTGTATATTGCATAAAATCTCATTGCGACTGTTTATATATGTGGAGAGATTTGTCAATTCCGCTTGTGTATATTTTACCTCTTGTTCTGCAGCAATTTTCTTTGATTCAAGCTCCTGTATGCGACGTTTATTATTAATGTAAAAAAATATATATAGAAGGGAAAGAACAGTAATTATTAACAGAGAAGCGGTAATGACTAATGAAAAATTGAGTCGTCTAATGTCATTTTCTTTTTTTTGTAAATTTATCTCATATTCCTTCTTTGTCAACAACCTGTTAGCGATAAGCTCATCTATGTCACTGATGTTTTCTCCTTCAGCCAGTTTCTTTTGTGCTTCTTCTCTTTTGAGTGTCTCTTCATAAGCAGCTTTATAGTTTCCTTTTTTGGAGTATAACATAGATCTGTAGTCATGATTATTAATGAGGATCTCTTGAGAATTCAGCTCCTGACCTATTACTAATGCTGAATCAAGATATTTTTGAGCCTTGCTCAAATCTCCGAGAGAGATATACTGATATGCCATATTGTTGTAATTTTCTCCAAGAGAAAGAGTTCTTTTTGCTTTTTTATTAATACTAATTGCCTCTTTGAGATACCCAATCTTGGCTGAAGCATTGCCTTCTCCTTTTGCCAGGTTGTTGAGAGCAGTAGCAGCAATGGTTGAAGTGTCACCGATTGCTCTGCTAAAGGCTAAAGCTCTTTTAAAATATTTTTCGGCTGACTTTTGTGAGAGAAATTTTTGATTGAACAAACCAAGATTGTTGTAGTGAAAAGCCAGTAAGTTGACATCTCCCAATTTTCTGAATATAGAATCACATTTATTGAGACTTGTAACGGATTTAGAGTGGCTTCCTGCCTTAATATGTACAAGTGCATAATAGGCAGTTGCTATTGCATTTGTCCTTATATCATCTTTCGGGCAAAAAGAGAGAGCCTCGTTAATGGTAAAAAGAGCTCTGGCTGTTTGACCATTTTCAAGAAAGTTGATTGTTTGAGATATTAATTTTTTGGTTGCCTGAAGACTGTCCGATTTTGTTTTGCAGGAAGATGCAGATATAGATGCTGGAAGTATTTTGTGAGGCAAAACGACGCTGCCCGAAGAGTCCTTGGATTTTTTAATATTAATCTTGTTAATTTCAATATCACTCTTCTGTTGGGCATGACAATATTCGGTCTGTAACAGCAAGAAAGTCATCCAGCAGACGGTAGTGAGAGTTAATATTTTCTTAAAAGCATTCACGCAATGAAGATCCTAAGTATTGCAGTAAAAATATGAAAAAATGGTGATTTTTACTGAACTTATATTTATTTGTGCAGATGAAATCCCTGGCTGGTTAATTCTGAGGAGATAAAATGAGCATATTCGTTTGATTTTAAGGGATAATCCCAGCATCCCATTCCATGATAGAGACTGCCTCCGAAGCCTATTTTAAATTTATATAGACCATATAGAGGATGGGCGGCATCAGCATTGGGAGAAACACCGAACATGTCATATTCGGTACATCCCATTTTTTTTGATAATTTTATTGCTTCCCATTGAAGTGCATAACTGCCCATTAAATTTCTGTGACAAGATGAGGAAGCTCCATACAGATAAGATCCCCTATGTCCGGTGATTACCAGAAACATGGCAGCCAGAGGAATATTATCTATTTCGGCCAGGAGCAAAAATACTTTGGCAGGTGAAGCACTGTTTTCCACATTAACAGTAAGCAATGTTTCAAAGTGTTTGATATCGTTAATTACTATTTTGTTTCTATGTGCAGTTTCCGTATAAAGATTATACCATTTGTCGAGACTTTTGATATCAAGTTGACTCACTGTGACACCTCTTCTTTGAGCGAGACCAATATTATATCTGGTTTTAGGTTTCATTCTTTGAAGAATAGTGTCAGTATCAGACTTTAGATCAAGGTAAACAGTACTGGATGGAAGTATGTTAAAAGATGCTTTTTTGAAATTCCATTTAACAGTATTAATGTTAAATCGCATTTCCTGGTAATTTACAGCCGGTTCTCCAAGCCATCTTCCATCAAAGTCGTAATTATCAGGATCTTTTGCCCAATAAGATTCCCAGCATAAATCATATCGTATGGCTATACAGTCAGATGGGAGAAATTCTCTTAGCGATTCAGACAGCTCTTCGAGAAAAAGTCCTTGATAATCTTCATCAGGCTCCAGCTCAGGACCATAGGGAATATATGCTATGGAATGATTTGCATCCAAATGTTGAATTATGACAGATACATCAGAATATATGTCTGAATTTTCATGTACAGAATTATAAATTGATGCTTTTTTTGATTTGAAATTGACAGCAATTGTTGAAGCTCCCAGATTTCTTTTAACTGCAGACCAAAATGCAGTCTGTTGTGCAATTGGTGTCATGTAAAGATGCCGTATGTCTTTCTTCTGAATATTGGTAAGCATACGACAAAGATAGCAATTAAAATGTTCTATAGGGATATTCAATTTTGGTTAAAAAAAGGGGATGTGCAGGAACAGAATTCCCCGCAAGACTTCTGTCTTTTTTAAGTAGAATGTCTCTAATCCATTCGGGTTTGTTCTTGCCACGTCCAACTTCGAGAAGTGATCCCACAATAGCTCTTACCATGTTCCTCAGAAAGCGGTTGGCCGAAATAGTAAAGCAAAAGGCTCCTGAATCCTCGTATTTTTGACCGTGACTTAATGACAAAACTCCCTGAAATGCAGTCGGTAAAAGAGGTGTGACACCTATTGGCGACCCCGCTTCCCAGAAAGCATCTGTTACTTTACAAATATTAGTTTTCACATCAGAATGCAGTTTTGCCATAGTTGTAAAATCCTTTTCTCCAATAAGGTATTTTGCAGCCTCATTCATCTTTGCTATCTCCACATTATAGGGGAAATAATACGAAAAGTCAGGCAGAAAGGGATCTTTGCGTGTGTGAACAAAGTAGCAGTAACTTCTGCCTATAGCATCATAACGTGCGTGAGCAGTGCGACTGACATTGCATATATCATGAACGACAATGTCAGATGGGAGAATGGCATTTATTTTGTAAATTACTCTCTCGGAATCCTGAAGAGGCAGAGGATTGTCGGTGTCGAAATGTGCAACATAGTTAATTGCATGGACTCCCGCATCTGTTCTTCCTGCGCCGGTTACTTCACATTTCTCTCCCAAAAGGAGAGTTAAAGCCCGTTCAATCTCGTCCTGAACTGAGAGTTGTTCCGGTTGTGTCTGCCAGCCACAGAACCGTGTGCCCTTGTAGGAAATTGATATAAAAAAACGCATTGGTTAAAATTTGGATTAAATTTGTGAATTATAGTACAAAAATACAAAAACAATAAATATGGAAACCGTAAATATCAAAGAATTAAACGAAAAGATTCAGCGGGAGAGTGCTTTTACAGATATGATTACTCTTGAGATGAATAAGGTGATTGTAGGACAAAAGCATTTGGTGGAAAATCTTCTGATTGGTCTTCTTGCCGACGGACACATACTGCTTGAAGGAGTTCCCGGTCTGGCGAAGACATTGGCTATAAATACTCTTGCATCTACAATGGATGCCAAATTCAACAGAATACAGTTCACCCCAGATCTTCTGCCTGCTGATTTGATTGGAACACAGATTTACAGTCAGAAAAGCGAACAGTTTCAGATAAAGAAAGGTCCCATATTTGCAAATTTCGTACTGGCAGACGAGATAAACCGTTCTCCCGCAAAAGTTCAGTCAGCTCTGCTTGAGGCAATGCAGGAGAGACAAGTGACAATTGGAGACCAGACATTTCCGTTACCTCAACCCTTTCTTGTTATGGCTACACAAAATCCTATTGAACAAGAGGGAACATATCCTCTTCCCGAGGCCCAGGTAGACCGTTTTATGTTGAAAGTAATAGTTTCTTATCCTAAGAAAGAGGAGGAGAAACTTATAATCCGCATGAACAACAGTGGTACATTCCCGACAGCCAACACTATTCTCAAACCTGAAGATATTATCAGAGCCAGACAAATAGTTCGAGAGGTTTATATGGACGAAAAGATTGAAAAATATATTGTGGATATAGTATATGCTACAAGAACACCTGAAGATTATGATTTGGCAGGTTTGAAGGATCTGATTGCTTTCGGAGGATCGCCTCGTGCCAGTATAAGTATGGCTATTGCAGCAAAAGCTTATGCTTTTATAAAGAGAAGAGGTTATGTGATACCAGAAGATGTTAGAGCTGTTTGCTATGAGGTGCTGAGGCACAGAATAGGTCTCACATATGAAGCCGAAGCCGAAAACGTAACTACTGAGAATATTATAACAGAGATTATGAATAAAGTGGAGGTTCCTTAATATGACCAGCGAGTTGTTGAAAAAAGTCAGAAAAATTGAGATTAAGACAAAAGGACTCTCAAGGCAAATTTTTGCCGGCGAATATCATTCTGCTTTCAAAGGACTAGGCATGGCCTTTAGTGAAGTGCGTGAATATCAGTATGGTGATGACGTGAGGAACATGGACTGGAACGTTACCGCAAGGCTTAATGCTCCTTATATTAAGGTTTTTGAGGAAGAGAGGGAATTGACAGTTGTACTTTTGATCGATGTCAGTGGTTCAAGACTTTTTGGTACAACTGACAAATTCAAAAAAGATCTCATTACAGAAATTGCTGCAGTTCTCTCATTTTCTGCTTCTGCAAACAATGACAAGGTCGGTGCATTATTTTTCAGTAGTAAGGTTGAAAAGTTCATACCTCCAAAAAAAGGAAGAAGTCACTTGCTGAGAATAATTCGTGAGTTACTTGAATTTGAACCGGAAGATAATGGTACCGATATTGGTGAAGCGCTGAGATTTCTTACAAATGCCATTAAAAGAAGATGCACTGCATTTTTGCTTTCAGATCTGATTGATGTAGATAAAGATTTAAAGCCACGTTATGAAGAAGCCTTGAAGATAGCTGTCAATAGACACGATATCTCAGTTGTTTCTGTTTATGATCCAAGAGAGAGGGAGTTGCCGGATGTTGGTTTGGTAAAGGTTAGAGATGCTGAGAGGGGTAAGGAGGAATGGGTTGATACATCAAGCAAAAGTGTACGTCAATATTTTGCCGAATGGAATGAAAAGGTAATGGAAGTTACACAACAATGCTTGAGGAAGTACAAGGTTGACAGTGTGAGCATAGCAACAAATGAGGATTATGTTAAGGGATTGATTTCACTTTTTAACAGAAGATAAGCCGTATGGATTTGAAAGATACACTTTTGATTGGTGATCAGACAGTTCTGCATTTTAAGACGACTGTGCCAAAGGGAACAAAATATCTCTTCCCTACGCCTGACAATCCGGTGGTGCAAGGAGTTGAACTGGTAGGAAAACCTCAAATTGATACACTGCAAAACAGCGGGGGAGAACTGGTGCTTGATACTAAAGTTACATTAACTTCATTTGATAGCGGTTCATATGTTCTTCCACCTTTTCCTGCGTATTTAAGTAAGGCGGATGGCTCGATAGATACTGTATGGTATGATGGAGGAAGACTGGAAGTTAAGACTATTCAAATAGATACAACCACATTTAAACCTTTTGACATTAAGGGACAACAGACATATAAATATACAGTGGGAGAGTTTATTCCCTGGTTTGCTGTTTTATTAGCTTTAGTAGCTCTCTGTTATTTGGGCTATAAGCTTTTTAAGAATTATAAAGAGAAAAAGTCGCTTTTTAAAAAGGCAGAGCCGGTTGACCCACCTCATATAATAGCTTTGAGAAATCTCGAGAGAATACGTTCTGAAAAATTGTGGCAAAATAATCAGGAGAAGAGATATTATACAGAGATTGTAGACACAATCAGACAATATCTCGAGCAGCGGTACGGTATTCAAACAATGGAAAAGACATCGGCCGAGATACTTGAAATGCTTTCAAAATTTAATATAGAATCAAAGGTCTACAGAGAACTGGAGGAGTTATTTCATGTGTCAGATCTTGTGAAATTTGCAAAGTATAAGGCAACCCAGCTTGAAAATGAGGAAGCTATACCTATTGCCGTAAGATTTATAAATTCCACATTCCTTCAGGTTATGGAAGAGGATAAGGATAAAAATAAAGGTGATCAAGAGGATAAAGAGGATAAAGAAAGGAGAGATTAATTATGTTTTTTGAATATCCTGAAATGCTCTATTTGGAGTTAATATTAATACCGTTGATTGCTCTGTATATATGGAGAGAGATCAAGGGGGTTTCTCCTGCAATGAGAGTATCTGCCACTGAACCATGGATGGGAAGAGGAGGAAGAGTTAAAAAGGCAATAAGACATCTTCCATTTATTTTTAAAGTCATCGCTCTCTCTATGATTATTCTGGCAATTGCTCGGCCTCGTTCTTCCAGCAATGTGGAGAAAGTTGATACTGAGGGTATAGATATTATCTTAACTATCGATGTTTCTACCAGTATGTTGGCTAGAGATTTTAAACCTGACAGAATTAGTGCGGCAAAAGATATTGCAATTGAGTTCATTGCACAGAGGCCTAATGACAGAATGGGCATCGTAGTCTTTGCTGGCGAGAGTTTTACTCAATGCCCTCTAACTACTGACAGAGCCACATTGATCAATATGATGAAGGAGGTGGAGACGGGTCTTATAGAGGACGGTACGGCGATTGGAAACGGACTGGCAACAGCTGTGGCAAGACTCAAAGATTCCAAGGCAAAGAGTAGGGTAATCATTTTACTTACAGATGGAGTAAACAACAGAGGAGAGATTTCCCCTCTTATGGCTGCCGAAATTGCCAAGACTTATGGAATACGTGTTTACACAATCGGCGTAGGAGCAATGGGAATGGCACCATATCCTGTTATGACTCCGTTTGGGGTTGAAATCCAGCAGGTTAAAGTTGAAATAGATGAACCTCTCCTTAAACAGATTGCAGAGGAGACAGGTGGCAGATATTTTCGGGCTACTGACAACACAAAACTGCTTGAGATTTATGGAGAGATTAATAAAATGGAAAAAAGCAAGATGTCAGTTGATTCATTCCCAATATATAAGGAACTTTTTATGACATTTGCATGGATAGCTCTTATTGCAATTGCATTGGAGATATTGACAGGATTGTTAATAACCAGAAGAATAGCTTAGGAATATGTTACAGTTTGCACAACCACAATTTTTACTGCTGATTTTACTGATTCCAATTCTTTTCATAGCTTATGCTATGATGAGAAGGAGTCGGAAAAAAAGAATAGAGCGTTTTGGCAACTCATCTACAATAAATGAGCTTATTCCTAAAGCTTCCAAAAGTAGAGGATGGATAAAACTTTCCATATATTCTATCGCATTTTTCTTTTTTGTAATCGGTCTTGCAAGGCCACAATTAGGAGCCAAAATAAAAGAGGTTGAAACTAAGGGAGTAGAAATAATTATTGCTCTCGACGTTTCCAACTCAATGCTTGCTGAAGATTATTCACCAAACAGGCTTGAAAGAGCCAAGCTTGCAATTTCGCGTTTAGTGGACAAAATGAAGGAAGACAGGATAGGACTTGTTGTTTTTGCCGGTCAGGCTTTTGTTCAACTTCCTGTAACTACAGATTATGTTTCAGCAAAGATGTTTCTTAACAGCATTAATACTAATTCTGTGCCTGTTCAAGGAACGGCCATGGCAGACGCTATTAACACATGTATAAAAAGCTTTAGTCAGGACAGTAAAAACAGCAGGGCAATTATTTTGATTACTGATGGAGAAAATCACGAAGATGACCCTGTAGAGGCAGCAAAAAACGCTAATAGCCTTGGAATACAGGTTTATACAATTGGCATTGGTTCTCCTGAAGGTAAACCCATACCGCTGCCTGAAGGTGGATTTTTGAAGGATAAAGATGGAAATATGGTTGTCTCAAAGTTGGATGAAAGAACACTTGTTGACGTAGCAAAGGCCGGTGGTGGTGTTTATGTTAAAGCTGGTAACAGCGATTTTGGACTTGATGCAGTTGTAGAAAGGATACACAATTTGGAAAAACAGACATATAAATCTGTTGTTTTTGAAGATTTTGACGAGCAATACATGTATTTTTTTGCTATTGCTCTTGTTTTATTTATCCTTGACTTTTTAATAGTAAACAGGAAAGGAAAGAATCTTTTTAAATGAGAGAGACATGAGAGGTAAAATTTTAACTATTCTTTTTCTATTTTTATACTCAATTTCATGGGGGCAGGCTGACAAGTGGAAAGTCAGACAGGGTAATGCATCTTATGAAAAAGGCAAGTATCAGGATGCTGAATTGGAATACAGAAGAGCTTTGGAAAAAAATCCAAAATCTACAAAAGCTGCCTATAATCTCAGCAATACAATGTACAGACTAAACAAACCTGCAGAAGCGGAAAAGTTAATGATGAAGATTGCCGATTCTGTCGATGACAAAGAGGTGAAATCAGCGGCTTATCATAATTTGGGAAATTTCAATCTGGCACAAAAAAAGTATCAGGAAGCAGTTGAAGCTTACAAAAACTCGTTGAGAATCAATCCCAATGACATGGAGACTAAAGCTAATCTTGCATATGCCCAGAAGATGCTGAAGAATCAGCAGAATAACAATGACCAAAATAAGGACAACAAAGATCAAGATAAGGATCAAAATAAGGACAAAAACAAAGATAAGGACAAGAATCAGAACGATAAAGACCAAAATAAAGATCAGAACAAAGACCAAAATCAGAATCAACAGTCTCCGCCAAAAATAACTCCTCAAACTGCAGAACAGATGCTTCAGGCAATTCAGAATCAAGAGAAGGAGACTCAGGATAAAGTGAAGAAAGAAAAGGCAAAGGTCTTTCAAGAAAGACAAAAGGAAAAAAATTGGTAAAGTATTTAATATATGGAAGTTAACCTATCAAAAAAGATAATACTGCTTCTCGGAGCTTTGCTCATGTCGATAGCTGTCTGGGCACAGGCAGCATTCACTGTCGATGTCCCGAAAGTTGTAGGGTTGGACGAAAATTTCAGACTTGTTTTTACTGCGACAGGTGAGCCGTCCAATTTCAATCCACCCGAATTTAAGGATTTTGATGTATTGGCCGGACCATCTACATCAACGATGACCAGCACTCAGATAATTAACGGAAAGAGAACTGACAGTTATCAAGTGAGCTACACTTTTATCCTTCAACCCAAAAGTACAGGAACATTTTCCATACCTTCGGCTTCTGTGACAATTGGCGGGAGGGTTTATCATACTAATCCCGTTTCTATCGAGGTGGTTAAAGGAGAAGGTTCATCTGCATCAGCTCCTTCGGGAAATGCAACTTCATCAAGCAGTACTTCTATCTCTTCAGACGATATTTTTATGAAGATGAGTGTCAGCAAGGGGAGGGTGGTTAAGGGAGAGACTCTTGTTGCAACGCTCAAACTTTATACAAAAGTGCCTATAGCCGGATTTGAAAATGTTAAATTTCCTTCATTCAACGGATTCTGGAGTCAGGAGATAGATACTCCTTCAAATATCGAATTTACAAGAGAGAGTGTTAACGGTAAGATATATAATGCTGCAGTTTTGAGAAGATATCTCTTAATTCCGCAACAGACAGGTAATCTTATTATAGACCCTTCAGAGATGACTTGTCTTGTTCAGGTTAGAGTATCTTCCGGGGTTTCCAGATCTATTTTTGATGATTTCTTTGATTCTTATCAGGTTGTAAAGAAAAGAGTAAAAGCTCCTTCTATTCAGGTAAATGTTGCACCTCTTCCAGCTGGAGCTCCTGCCTCTTTTGCTGGGGGAGTTGGTGACTTTAAAATGTCTGTGAAACTGACAAGAGATTCTGTTAATGCAAATGAAGCTGTATCACTTATAGTTTCTATCAGTGGCTCAGGCAATCTTAATTTAATTGATGCTCCTAAAGTTGAATTCCCTGCTGATTTTGAGGTTTATGATACAAAAATTTCAGATAACACGAGTGGGCCTGGAGCAAGAAATTCCGGAACCAAAGTGTTTGAATACCCTGTTATCCCGAGGGGAGCTGGAGTGTTTGAATTAGGTCCCGTTGAATTCAGTTATTATGATATTTCAGCTCATAAATATAAAACTCTAAATTCCGGAAAACTGATTTTAAGAGTTGGCCAGGCAGTCGAGGGAACGGCTTCTTCTGTTGCATCACTCCCAATGGGTATTAATAAACAGTCTGTAAAAAGTATTGGAAATGATGTTCGTTATATTCGCACAGGTGTCTCAGGTTTGGCAAGAGCCAATCACTTCTTTTTTGGCTCTTTTCCGTTTTTTGTATTCTTCATATTGATCGTGATAGCTTATTTTGCAATGGATAGATTTTTATCAAAGAGAATAGAGAGAAACAGAGATATTGCTGGAGTTAAGAACAGAAGAGCGCTTAAGGTTGCTCGAGCCAGACTTAATGCAGCAGAGAGTCTTATGAAACAAAATCTTTATAGTGCTTTCTTTGAGGAGTTGCATAGAGCTATACTTGGTTACTGTTCAGATAAGCTTAACCTTTCAATGGCTGAACTTTCAAGGGAAAACATTGCTGAATCTC
>Ga0116190_1000964_pt1 | contig 26524 bp, 24 predicted proteins | sample AD_JPNTR4_MetaG_FD_89808 | JGI IMG/M metagenome (GOLD analysis project Ga0116190, IMG submission 89808) | Active sludge microbial communities of municipal wastewater-treating anaerobic digesters from Japan - AD_JPNTR4_MetaG | ecosystem: Engineered > Bioreactor > Anaerobic > Digestate | place...
AAACTTCACGCCGATAAAGGGGATGAAAAGCGAAGGCTTTTTGTGTACACTCTGTAGTCATAAAAGGGCTTGCTCTTTTGTGGCTTAACTCTTTTTAGCCAAAGAATTTATACCACAAAAGGCAGCCCTTTTTTCATTAAGTGTGTGAGAAATCCGGGCTAAAGCCGGTACTACGAACAGAGGGTGCCTTCTGCTCGTTCTGGCGCCCGAGCCAGGAGAGTTTGGTACACGGATGGGTACGCCGATGGGGACAGTCCCTTACGCCGATGTCCAGCTGCCGCTTATTGTTTCAGGACGTCCGCACTCTAATTATTTTGGGCCAGAAAATGGCTGCTTGAGAGTCCGGCCACAATTAGTCCGCCTTCTGCCTACCTCGCCGACGTGATGAACCGACGATGCTTCTCGAAGATCCCGCTGCTGACGAGATTGCTACCGAGTTCTTTATAGACTGCATAGAGCTCCTGGTAGACGGACCTGTTCTGATCATCCGGGCAATGCCGGGTCGACTCGTCAAGCTTGAGGTGATTCTCGATCAGCGTTCGGGTGTCCTGGCCCGAAACGCACCAAAGGGCTTGCAGCGCGGCGCCAAAAGCGGGTCCTTCCTCGATTGCCGGGCATTCAACCGGGCGATCAAAGACATCGGCCACTATCTGTCTCCAGACCCTGCTCTTTGCGCCTCCCCCGATGAGCCTGATTTCGGACGGCGCTATGCCCAGCTCCTGCATCCGTTCCATGCCGTAAAACAGGCCGAAAGTGACGCCCTCCATTGCTGCCCGCGCCAGATGAGCGGGGGTGGCTGTCGCAGGGCGCAATCCGAGAAGCACGCCGGTGCCATCCGGCACGTTCGGCATTCTTTCGCCCTCCAGGTAGGGAACCAGGATAAGTCCCTCGGCGCCAGGCTGGATTGACGCGACTGCCTCGTTGAACTCCTGAAGCCCGGTGTTGAAAAACCCCGACCTCACCATTTCGGTTGCGACAGTTACATTCATGGTGCAGACCAAGGGGAGCCACCCGCCGGTGCTGTCGCAAAAGGCCGCGATTTCCCCTTCGGGGTCAATGATCGGCGAACTGCTGAACCCGTAGAGAGTCCCAGAAGTGCCAAGGCTGACAGTCACTGTGCCAGGACTCACGTTTCCGGACCCGATGGCGCCCATCATGTTATCTCCGCCTCCGGAACTCACCAGGGCTTTCGAAGATATTCCCCATTTTCGTTGAAGCTCGGCTCGCAGGTTTCCTACCGGCGATTTGGATGGAATCAATCGGGGAATTGAGATTGACAGATCCCGGTCAGGATCGATCCAGCCCAGCGCTGCTTTTGACCATTCGCGTTGTCGAACCCGGAAGTAACCCGTTCCCGAAGCATCTCCGGGTTCGGCCACGATTTCGCCGGTCAAATAGAGGTTAAGGTAATCATGCGGCAGCAGAAAATACCGGGCTTTATGATAATTCTCCGGCTCGTTCTCTTTCAGCCAGAGGATCTTCGAAGCCGTAAAACCAGGCGGAAGTGCGTTGCCGATCTCTGCCTGATAAGCTTCCCGGCCCCCGGCCACTTCCATGATCCGACGACACTGAGGCTCTGTACTGGTGTCGCACCAGAGCTTTGAAGCGCGGACCGGGGTATGATTGGAATCAAGTGCGACCAGGCCGTGCTGTTGTCCAGACACGCCAATGCCGGCAACCGCGCCCATGTCGACACCCTTGTGTCGCAATTCTTCCAGACACTCATCTAAAGCCGCAATCCACACTCCCGGATACTGTTCCTTGTGCCCTGGAGGCAATCCCTCAATGAGACCATAGCTCCGACTGGCGGAAACAATTTTGCCGCCCTCCGGATCCCAGGCTATTGCCTTCAAGCTTTGAGTCCCGCAATCGATACCTATGAAGATCACAGTCGTCCTGCCTTTCCTGCCCGCATTAAAGGAGCGGGAACGTCGTTAGACTATATATTACAGGGCTCCAGTATGTCGCGGTTTGGAATTATGGAGGAGGGAGGGGAATTAAGAGGGATTTAAAGCATACCAGAAGGCTAAGAATGTCTATGGCATCCCAGGCTCTCTAAATTCCCGCCTTCTGGTATGCTTACTTGTTCGACCTTCCCAACAGGTCGACTCTATGTGACTCCAGTATCGATTACTCGTCTGGACTCGATTACCAACAAAGCAATTCCCGTGCCGTTAACCAAAACAACCGACAAACGGCCGTGTTATCAATAGTTTACAGGGAGTGTGCGTAGTAGGTGCCGATAAAGGTGTGGAAGCAAGGATTCAAAAAAACCGAGTTTCCCGGCGTGCCTGACGATGTAACTGATGTGTTTTCAGCTACTTTACTTAGATTCAATATTTTGAATCCTAATAATATGAGCTTTTCAGCTGTTGGCGACAGGCGTCGCAGAAAGAGTTCGACTTAAGATCCACTTGTTCAATCGCGTTAGACAGGTACATCACGCATTCGAAATCCTGGCAATGGACCAGACCAAAGGTATGACCCAGTTCGTGCAACGCCTCCTTCTCACACCGCTCAAGGAAGAGCTTCTCGTCATCAGGCAGGCCGTAGTAGGCCTGTCGAAGTCTGTGGACTGACATGACCGCGTTGCGGTTGTTGACCTGGGCTTGTCCGAAGACAAAAGTCAGGATCGGTATAAACAGGTCGAAGCGGGTCAGGCCGAGAAGTTTGACTCGCGGCTTGGTCTTCAACCGCGACAAAAGCAGCAGGATCTCGATGGAATTGTACTGATTGCGCGCCGGATTATAGGCGACCGAGGGATCAATCGTCTGCTCCACTACCTTGCAGTTCAGGCCCAGGCTGTCGGGCAGAACAACGGCGAGGAAATCAAGGACCTGCTGATCGACTTGCCCGACCCGGACGAGCTGGATTTCAAGCATCGAACCCTGACGAGCCGGTTATCGATCTCGCCTCAAATCATACTTTTTCATTTTGTTGTACAGCGTCACGCGATCGATCTGGAGTAATCTGGCGGCGCGCGAAATATTCCAATCCGATTCCTGGAGCACTCGGTGGATGTGAACGGCTTCAGCCTCTGCCAGGGACTTGCCGGTACCGGACCGCGGCACATTGTCGGAGTGGAAGGGGAGAGCCTCCGGACCTATTTCGCCGCCTTGCGCCACGAGAACGGCCCGCTCCATGGCATTTTGAAGTTCTCGAACGTTGCCCGGCCAATCGTGACTCATCAGGAGGTGCATAGCCTCTGAAGAAACCACGGGCACCGGCTTGTTCATGCTATTGGCAAAACGTCGCAAAAAATGATCGACCAGCAGAGGAATATCTTCGATCCGTTCTCTCAAGGGAGGAAGAGAGATGGAGTAGACATTCAGGCGATAGTAAAAATCCTCCCTGAAACTGCCCTCGGAGACCATCTCTTCCAAGTTCTTGTTGGTTGCCGTGATCAACCGGAAGTCGACCGGCAGATAAGTGTTTCCGCCTACCCGGCAGATCTTCTTTTCCTCTAAGACCCGCAACAGGTCGACCTGGGTTTTGAGGCTGATATCGCCGATCTCGTCCAGGAAAAGGGTGCCGCCATCGGCCATTTCCAGCTTGCCTTTGCGCCGGTAATGAGCGCCGGTAAAAGCCCCTTTTTCATGTCCAAAAAGCTCACTTTCGAGCACTCCCTCGGCCAAGGCGCCGCAGTTAACCACAACGATAGGCATGTAACGCCGCAGGCTTGTCGCATGTATTGCACGGGCGACAACCTCTTTTCCCGTCCCGCTTTCGCCCCGGATCAGCACCGTTGTGTCGCTTTCCGCCACCATCCGGATCTCTTCAAGAACCCTGCGGATTGCAGGGCTCTTGCCGACAATGCCGTGAAACGGGCTCATTTCCTCGATCTTTTCGCGCAGCTGAGTGTTGGCGGTGACAAGCTGTTTACGTTCCGTGGCATTTCGGATGATGTGCTCCAGGTCATCCGGCTCAAACGGCTTTACGATGTAGTCGTAGGCGCCTTGCTTCATTGCCTCGACCGCCGTTTCCACCGAGGCATAGGCGGTCATGATAATGATGGAAGCGTTCGGATGAATCTCCTTGATCTTTTTCTGAAGCTCGAGTCCGTCCATTCCCGGCATCTTGATGTCGAGCAGGAAGATATCCCATTCGCCTTCAACCAGCTTCTCGAGTGCTTCTTTCCCGGATTCGGCGACGTCCACCGAATAACCTTCTTCCTGAAACCAGCCAGCCAAGGATTTGCGAACAATCAACTCATCGTCGACGATTAAAATGCGTGCTTTTGACCTAACCTCCATCGCTTTCCTCATAATGCCATGGCTTTGGTGTCGGTCCCGGTAGCGGTTTCCGAGGTGAGCGGCAGACGGAACAAAATCGTCGTTCCCTGACCAGGTTGTGATTCCACCTCGATTTCACCCGCATGCTGGTTGATGATTCCGCTGACCGCCGCCAACCCAAGACCTACGCCTTTCCCATGTTCTTTGGTGGTGAAGAAAGGCTCGAAGATATGTTTTTGCGTTTCCGCGTCCATGCCTACCCCATTGTCTTTGACCCATATTTCGACGGAATCACGATCGGGCTTCAATCTTGTGCCAACCGTGATGATTCCTTCGTTGGCATGAATCGCTTCGCAGGCATTAATCAGTACGGCAACGAGGGCCTGTCTGATCTCCTGCGCATCACAAACGACCGGTACGAGCTTATCATCGAGATCCAGGACCGTTTTGACCGCCATCAGGTCCGTCTTGTGCTTGATTAATCGAATCGACTCGCGAACCAGTTGATTCAGATCGTTAGCCTGGTAGTTGCGTTTTCCCTGCCGCGAAAATTGGAGTAGACCCTTTACGATCTCCCCGCAGCGGGCGGCTTCGCTCGCGATGAGATCCAGATCGGACTGCACCTCTTCGCAATCACTTGTGCCTTCGAGCAGCTTTTTGAGCTTCTTCCCAAGCAGCCGGGCATAGGCCAGGATACCGGCCAGAGGATTGTTGATCTCATGGGCGACGATGGCGGCAAGCTGGCCCATTGACGCCATGCGCTCGATTTTGATCATTCGGGAGTGAGCCTGGCGGAGTTCGGCCGTTTTTTCCTCGACGCGTTGCTCGAGCGTCTTGGTCCATTCAGTGATCTCCTCCTTGGCTCTTTTCAGCTCCTGGGTCATCTGGTTAAACGAGGCGGCCAATTCGCCGATCTCGTCTCGGGAGGTTACCGGGATTGTATAGTCCAACTCTCCACGAGCCACATGACGAGTGCCTTCCCTCAATTTGCTGACCGGGTGATAGACAAGCAGCCAGATCAAAAGGCCGAAAAAGCCGGAGACGAGCGCCGCGGCAATGAACACCCCGCGTCGAATCTGGGTACGCCCTTTGGCGATCATCTGGTCTGCCGCTTCGAGTGAGAGAGTGACGTCGAGCACGCCCAGCACCGTCTGTTCCTGCGGCGAGGCGTGGCAGCCTGCCCCTTCGCAGTCTGGGCTATTTTCAATAGCCGAAATCAGCCCGAGGATTCGCTCGCCCGATGCTGTCGTGAAGATTCTGACTCGGTCGGGGCGATCCAGCCGGGTCAGAGGCTGCTCCTGGGCATGGCACGCATAGCAGGCTTCTGCCTTTTTATCGACCTGTGTTCCGATCTCCTCCGGGCTTGTGGAGTAACGAATCGATCCGTCCTGGTTGTATATCCGGATCCGGTTAATGCCCCGCTCGTGTCCGATCGTCTGGATAATCTGAAACACCTCGTCCGGACGATTTCTCATCATGCCGTAACGGGTGCTGTTCTTGATGATGTCCGCGATTCGTTCCGCGCTGACGAACGTCAATTCCTGCAAGTCTCGTTGGTGCAGCCGGACGTGTCGGTACGCAATCAGGCCGAAAACGGCAAGAAGAGTGCCGATCAGGCAAATGCTCAGCTTCAGGCTTAGACTGAAAGTCCACCGACGGATTTTGCGAAACATCACTTACCTGGTGCCAAAGTATACTTCTTTTGCAGGTTGTGATGTTGAAAATATCAGCAAAGAATTTCAGTCCGTCTTTGCAAATGGGTTTCGAATCCGGCCGCGCTTTTTCGGGCGGATTAAACCACCGTTCTCCACCCAGCGTGCCGTCCGCTCCCTTTACACCGTAAGATGCACCTGGGGTGGCGGTTGGTGGGTTTCGATCCGCCCCGAAAAGCGCGGTGCGGATGCGAAACCCACCCTACGTTGCTGATTTTTGCAATGGCTTTCAGTACTTAATTACCGTGGCACGAACTGCAGTCATCCGTGACGCTGAAGCTCTTCTGACCGTCGTGACAAGCGCCGCAATGCTGTTCATCGTGCATGTCAACGCCTTCAAGGCTGGAACGTGAAAGCATGCTGAAGCGTCCCGAATGGCAATCGGCACAGGCCGGCCTGTCGAAATCAACATGAGAGCCATGCCTGAAAGTGACTTTGCCCGGGCTGTCCGGACTGCTTATGAAGTCAACATCCGATAGGTGCAGTTCGGTCACCCCGCGTGAAATGTCGGGTAACAACGTTCCAGAACTTGCGGATCCGTCTGACGGGCGACCGCTGAAAGCACTGTACGCCAATCCGCTCCCGGCTACTGCCAACACTCCGGCGACTACCAGGACGACAAGAGCCGGACTGGTCAAAGGGCGGCGAAGCGCTGTTACCACGGGAAGTTCGGGCAGGCCCTCTCCTGCGGCTCGCAGTTCTTCCGCGGGAAAGACGCGCAGATACTTGACTGCCAGGCCGAAAAGAACAAATCCCATGGCGATAATCATCGCCGTGACAGCGAACTCGGACCAGCTTGGAAAGTAACGCCCTGCGTAGCCCTCTAACCCGGTGGTAGCGACATTAAGCCGGTTCATGACGGTTCCGAAGACCACCAGGCAGGCGATCACAAAGATACCGAATTCATCGTAACGAACCCGCCGGAACAGTAGCAGCACAAGAGGCGTGACGACGCCGACTATGATCTCGAGCAGAAACATGCGTCCTTCATAGGTCGGCTCCCAGGCGAGGTGAAGAACGCCACGGCCGCGCAGGTCCAGGAATTTGAGGAGCAGGTACAGTGCCAGCGGCACTGCCATGATCTTGGCGAGATCGGCAAGCAGATCGATTTCGAGTCTCTTTCGGAATGCGCGGTAGCTTAGAAACGATTCGAAAATCGTCATGGCGCACCCCAGGGCTATTGCAGAAACGAAAAAGAAGATCGGCAGCCAGGGGGAATACCACAGGGGGTAGAGTTTTCCCGGCAGGATGAGAAACAGCGAGCCCAACGACGACTGGTGAAGCATGGAAAGCAGAACGCCCATAATCACCAGGGGAACCGTCAGCCGGTGGACCGTTTTATAAGCGATCTTCCAACCGAGGCGTTCGAAAAGCATCGGGCTGAACTCAAGAGCCAGGACCGTCGTGTACAGCATCACGCACCATGCGACCTCGAACATCACCGAATGCGGATTCCACATTATGATGGCGTGCCAGATTCGCCATGGGTGCCCCAGATCGAACAGCAATCCCACGATAACCAGCAGATATCCCAGGAAGGCGGTGAGTATCGTCGGGCGGACGATCGGTTTAAACCTCTCTGAATGAAAAATATAAACGATGGCGCTCACTGTAAATCCGCCGGCGGCGAGGGCCACGCCGCACAGTACGTCAAAGCCGATCCACAGTCCCCAGGGAAATCCATCCCGTAGAGCCGTGCTGGCGCCAAGGCCATGCGCAAATCGCAGGTAAGTGCTGTAAAGCCCGACGCTCATCACGGCGAGCAGGAAGATGCGCCACCAGGTGATTTGTGGAAGTTGTAGTCTCGTTTTCATGATTCGCACCCCTTAAACGTCGAAATCCAGACCGAAAACCCGGCCGGTCGGAAAAACTGTCATGAGCGCTTTTTCTTACCCTCGGCCCGTGCCACTTCTTCTCGACGGTTCGTAATCCACCAGATCCCGCTTAGTAGCACTCCGCCACACGCGACTGCTGTGGGGATCTTTTCAAGAACATTCCAGGTCAGTTCCGGAAGAGGCTCGTTACCTAGTCTGGTGGGAAGCCCGAGTTGTTCGGGCGGCACGTCGGAGATGACGAGGACTGAGGTTCCGCCGATCTCCTGGACGCCATAGATATGGTCGAAGTAGTGATCAGGTGCCGCCAGGATACGCCGGCGAGCCTCCTGGATCATCTCCTCGCGGTCACCGAAACTGGTCGCCCCGGTAGGGCACACTGTCGCACAGGCGGTCGCTTGTCCCTTGGCCTGCCGAGCAGCACACATGTTGCACTTGCGCACGTAAGGCGTCGTGCTCGTCCATTCGTAACGCGGCACGTTGAATGGGCAGGCTTGCATGCAATAGCGGCATCCGATGCATTTCCTGTCGTGGTAGACGACCGGACCCGCGGCTGTCTTTTCAAGCGCGGCTACCGGGCATACCGAAACGCAGGTCGGAACTTCGCAGTGCATGCACATACGCCGCACGTACCGGCCGGACCGGTTATTGACTACCGTGAAGGTTCGAGCCCCAAGGTCTTCATTCAGAAAGTCGCCACTCGGACGCAGTTGGCCATTCTGCTCCTGGCAAGCCTGGTAACAGGCGCCACAGCCGACGCAACGAGTGGTGTCCAGCAGGATCGCTTTCTTGCGCTGGATCTGTTTTGGAGACATAGAGATCCTCCTAGCCGGCCGGCAGACCCTCTGCCGGCCTTTCGCATACTTTGTGTTGTAAAGGAACTTTGCGGCGCCTCGGGAAGCGCGACCGGCCGACCGCTGACCCAAGTGGATCAACCGTCAGCGGCCAACCGCGAGCAAGAGCCGGCTACACGGCCGGCTTAGTCCGAGGCCTTCAACGGTTTGCACAGGTCTCGTCGCGCAGGAATTCTTGCGAGAAGAGTTCCCAGGACTGGTCGTCGAGTAATTCCAAGACGCCTTCCGTGATCTCTCCTCCGTCCTGCATCATGTGCCCTAAAGCCAGGTGCTGCACCGCCCGATGAGAAAAGAAGTCTTTGAACCGATCAATCTCGCGGCGGATCCAGTCCTTCGTCTCCTCTCCGATCATGAGCCGCTTGACGTCCGTAGCGAGATTGGTAGGTTTCAGTACGCAGACCCAGCCGCGCCGATAAGGGTCGGCTTTAAGGAGCGCGGGGTCGCGCTCAATGTTGGCGTTAACGGCAGTAACCACTCCGTCGGCCGGTGTAATGAAGTAAGCCTTGCGTCCGGCCTGATTGATGGCGAACAAGCGTTCCCCACGGGAGACGACTTTCCCCGCTGGAGGCAGTTCGACCGCATCTATCCGGCCCAAGACGGCAGGAACAAAAGCATCCAGGCCGATTCGAGTCCGGCCGGAGGCGTCCACTGAAAGCCAGGTGTGACCTGGATCAAAGAACAGTCCTGACGGTGCGGCTACCCTGTCAGGCGAGAGCGTCAGCTGCACTCCGGCTTCCGATTCTCTACTGGGCGACTGCAGCAGCTTGTGTTTCCGCGCCTTGGACCATTGCAGCGCGCCGTCAACGAGTATGATGCTAATAAAGGTAGCAACGACAAATACGGCAACCATCTTACTTCCTCCGTTCTGGCCCTCGCCCTTCACTCCCCTGCTCATGGCTGGAGAGCGACGGCGCAGACGTTGAGAGAAAACGATCAATCAGCCGCTGGAGCTCGGGTGCTCCAATTTCGGCCGACAAATCAGCGATGTGCACGCCGCCGTCTTGAAGCGTTTGCCCCAGCACCGGGGCGTGTTTCTCCATCAGCTTCAGCAGTTCGCTGTGTAGAGTCTCGATCTCGCTCTCATACCAGCGTTCCACTTGTTTCCCGTAGTACAAACCCTTCAGATCAGTCATGAGGTCAATAGGCCTCACGACAAAAGCGGCCCCATTCCCATAAGGATCACGATTCGCGAGCGAGGGAAGCTGAGTCAATCGAGTGTTTCGCTCCTCCACGATGCCCCGGATCGGAGCGGCCAGGCTGGTCTCGCCCGCGCTGTGAACGATTCGCCAGTTGGCGCGCCCGGGACCAACCTCGGAGCCAGGTGCCGGGAGCAAGACTGAGTAAAAACGGCCGGCGAGCTTCTGGCCGAAGTCATCCAGACCGACTCGAACCCGCCCCCCTTCTTCGATGCGGGCCCAGGTGTGGCGAGGATGATAGAACAGCCCGGCAGGCAGCATGTAACCGCGCACGTGTAAAACCGCGGGATCTTCGCCCCCTTGATCAGTCATGGTTCCCGGCCGGGTCGAGGGAGTAAGCGAGCAGGAGTTGGCGGACTGCCTGATACCCCTGTCGAACCAACAGTCTTCGCACTCGTACTCTCGATCGCAGAGTTTGAAGTCAACTACCCGCGCCATCATCCAGACACACTCCAGAAATCCCTTGTCCGGCGGCGGGTAATTGCTCTTTTTCTCCTGTTTCATGCTTTCGGACTCCTGTAACGTCGCCATACACCGGAGCAATTCACGAGCCAATCACGTAAAATCGCGTAAATCATTGCAAAGGCGATGGATACGGTCGCAGGCCTTTGCGACTGGAGTGTTGGAAAAATCTACAGCTTCAAATCGAGGCTCTTCGGCACGGCCGGCAAAACGCGTGCTGCAGGTGCGTTTTCGGCGTAGTTGCGAAGTTCAACGGCACTATTGGCAGAATTGTTTAACTTTTCAACATGTTTTGTGCTCGCGAACTGGTACCGAGTGTCTTAAGGTGTCAGGCTGGAATTGGGGGCGAGAGCCGCGGTAGTAGTCATTGATCCGGCACCTTGGGTAGGATACGGCCATGAAGAATCGAGGCCTTCTATTATTCCTGATGCTTGCTTTTTATCTTCCTGTCAGTGCCGCTTCGGGTACCTACGTGATCACCGACTATGGGGCTGTTGGAGATGGAAAAACGCTCAACACTACGGCCATTCGACAAGCAATAGAGGCGGCTAAGAAGGCTGGCGGGGGAAGGATCGTGGTCCCTCCCGGGACCTATCTGACCGGAACGATCCTGTTGGCAAGCAATATGAGCCTGGAGCTGCAGGCCGGTGCAGTTCTTAAAGGGAGTTCCAACGTCCGCGATTACTCCCTTCCCGGCGAAGGCGAGACATTTTCGGCGGGCGCTCGCGATACGGCGTCCATCGGCCTCATCACGGTTCGCGATGCCGTCAACGTCTCAATCCTCGGTCCGGGGACTATCGACGGCAGTGGCACAAGCTTCATGGATCTGGAAAAGCTTCACAACCCGATCGATTATCTACCCGAGCGCACGCGCCAGCGTCGCGATTTCACCGATCCAGTCTTTGGATCCGACGATGGGCCGGTTTTGCCGCGTCCGCGTCCCGAGCGAATGATCCTCTTCTCAAACTGCAAGAACGTTGTCTTGCGGGATCTGGTTCTGGTTGATTCGCCGTGCTGGACTGTTCACCTGGCCGACTGTGACGGTGTCAACGTCGACGGCGTGCGTATCCACAACAACATGGCGATTCCGAACAGCGATGGAATCCACTGTACCAGCAGCAAAAACATTCACATTTCCGGTTGTGATATCCGTGCCGGTGATGACGGCATCATCGTCTCCGGGCTCGGCGATAAAGCAGGCGTCAGCGAGCACGTAACCGTTGCCAACTGCACGATCACCTCGCGTTCGGCCGGGATTCGTGTAGGCTACGGCGAAAACGACATTAGGGATTGTATCTTTCAGAACCTGGTCATCTACTCGTCAAACCGCGGCCTCGGCGTCTTTGCTCGTGATAACGGGTCAATCAGCAACATCCTCTTTTCTGACATCATCATCGATACCCGGCTTCATACCGGACACTGGTGGGGCAAAGGAGAGCCGATTCACGTCTCGGCCATCGCGCAAACAGGACAAAAGCCGGTAGGCCAGATTCAAGGCGTGCGTTTTTCGAATGTCCAGGCGAAGAGTCAAACGGGAATTGTGGTCTACGGAGTCAAAGAAAGCGTGATACGCGATCTGTGGTTTGACAAAGTCGCGTTGACGATCACCAACGGGCCGCTCAGCGAGACGTATGGCGGCAACTTCGACTTGCGACCGACCGCGAACCTCTCGACCAATATTTTCGAGCATGACATTCCGGGGCTTTATTGCGGCTATGTATCTGGCCTGCGAATCCGCGACTTTCAACTTCGCTGGCAAGGTGATCTTTGCGACTACTTCACTTCAGGGATCAAGTGCGAGAACTTCGAGGACGTTCTGATTGAGGGGTTTGACGGGACGGCCGCCCCTACCGGCGGCGACTCGCCCCCCATCGAGCTCATCAACGGAAAAGGTGCGACTATTCGATAAAGTCGCCGTCTGGATGGCTTTTCTGATGGTTCAGCCGCGCGGGGTGTTGGGGACAGTCCCTCGCGCTGATGTCCACCGAATGCTTGCGCTTGCGTGAAAATTAGGAAATCCCCGAGTTTTCAGAACCATGACGCCGCTTCATCCGTACGACAAAGAAAAGACGTTTATGCCGGGCAGGTGTGTCGACGAATCAAGTACAAAGACGAGGAGAGCCGATGGAGTCCTTCACAAAAGAGCTGCGGCTGGTTCTGCGCAGGCTGGCGCAACCCATTGTTCAGTTTGGTCACGATAGTTACGCTGCCGGTCGGAATCGGCGCCAACAGCGCCATTTTCAGCATTATTAACGGCGTCTTGCTAAAGCCTCTGCCGTTTCCAGAACCTGAAAGGCTGCTTGGTGTCTGGCACGCAGCGCGGGGGATGGGGTTTGAGGAGGTTAACCAGGGACCGGCTTTCCACCTGACCTACAGGGAGGAGAACCGGGTTTTCGAAGACATCGGGATGTGGGATAACACGTCTCTGTCAGTGACGGGCCTTGCTGAACCGGAAGAAGTCGAGGGCCTCCGGGTAACCGAGAGCATTATCCCCCATTTTGGGGGTGAAGCCCGCAATCGGCCGGTCCTTTACCGCCGGAGACGATTCCCTTGGTTCGCCCGAAACCGTCATTCTCACTTACCCTTTTTGGCAAAGAAAATTTGGCGGCGACACGGGCGTTGTGGGCCGGCAAATGACGATTGACGGGCGTTTGCACACGATCATCGGCGTAATGCCCGAGGCGTTCAGATTCCTGCGTTACCATCCCGCGGTGATTGTACCTTACCGGTTGAATCGAGCCGACGTTTTCGTCGGCAATTTCAGTCATAAGGCGCTCGCACGGCTCAAGCCGGGGGTAACACTGGAACACGCCAACAGGGATGTGGCGCGGATGATCCCGCTCGTGCTCGAGAGGTTTCCGCTTCCGCCTGGTTTGACTCATGAGATGCTCAGCAAAGCCCGGTTCGAGCCCAACCTGCGACCTCTCAAACAGGACGCGGTCGGAGACATCGGTAAAGTGCTGTGGGTTCTCCTCGGTACTGCCGGAATCGTTCTGCTGATCGCTTGTGCTAACGTCGCCAACCTGTTTCTGGTACGGGCGGAAGGAAGGCAACGCGAATTCGCCCTGCGTACCGCTATGGGCGCTGGTCGCCGGCATGTCGCGCAGGAACTCCTGAGCGAAAGTGTAACCTTGGGGCATGTGGGCGGAATTCTGGGCCTGGGGGTCGCCTTTGCGGGAATCCGACTGCTGGTGGCGCTTGGGCCGGACAATATCCCGCCGCTCGAGGAAATCGCGATCGATACCAACGTTCTCCTCTTCACCCTGACGATTTCGGTGCTGGCCGGTGTGCTGTTCGGATCGATTGCGGTCTTCCGCTCGGGCTCTAGCCTGGCGTCCGCCTTGAATGAGGCCAGCCGGACCGGGAGCGAAGGGAATGCGCGCCTCCTGAAGGCGCGCCACGCGCTGGTTGTTTCGCAAATTGCCCTGACGCTGGTGCTACTCGTTTGTTCCGGGCTGATGATCCGCAGTTTTCAGGCCTTACTCAAGGTCGAGCCCGGCTTCGTCCGCCCGGAAGACGTACTCACTCTTCGTATCTCGATACCTGCCTCGGTTGCTCAAGACGGCGAAAGGGCTGTTCGTATGCATGAACAGATTCTGAGGCGTATCGAACAGCTTCCGGGCGTTGAGTCAGTCGGCTTGTCCAGCTCGATTACCATGGACGGTTTTGACAATAACGACCCCATTTTCGTTGAGGACTTTCCTGATTCGGGAGGACAAGTTCCGCTTATTCGTCGGTTCAAATGGATTTCGGAGAATTACTTCTCCACGATGGGCAACCCGATCCTGTTCGGTCGAGACATCACCTGGGCCGACATCTACGATAAACGGCCGGTTGTCATCGTGACCGAAAATCTGGCGCGCGAATACTGGAAAGACCCGGCCAAGGCCGTGGGCAAGAGAATCAGAGAGACCCCAAAGAGCCCCTGGCGGGAAATCTTCGGAGTTGTGGGCAACGAGCACGACAACGGGGTGCGATACGAGTAGAGTAAGTCTCAAATCAAAACCTGGTTCAGTCCATCGCGCTCGACACCTTTGGAAATTCGGTTACTGTCCCCGATTTCCTTCACTTGTCTTGTCGGCGGTTGGCAGGGTCGACGTGCACGACGACCGGGGTGTGGCAATGGGCTTTGGAATCTTCCATGAAGGCGTAGGAGATGATGATGACGGTGTCGCCGGGATGGCCCAGGCGGGCAGCGGCGCCGTTCAGGCAGACCTCCCCGGATCCTGCCTTTCCTTCTATGACATAGGTCTCAAATCGGGCTCCGTTGCTGACATTCACTACCTGGACCTGCTCAAAAGGAAGAATGTCAGCTGCCCGCAGCAGATCCGAATCGACCGTCAGACTGCCTGTATAGTTGAGATTGGCATCTGTGATCGTTGCACGGTGGATCTTGGACTTGCACATCATCCGCCACATCAGATCAGCATCCTTTCCAATAGAGGTTGTCAATCAGGCGGGTATTCGCCACCCATACAGCTCCCGCAATGCGAACCGGGCCGGTTATGGTCTTCACCGGTATCATGCTCTCGGCATCAACGACTTCCAAATACTCTTCTCGCACTCCCGGCTCCTCGGCTAAAACAGCTTGGCCGGCCGCAACCACCTTGGCTGCATCACGTTCCCCGGCGCATAGTTGCTGGAAGGCGGCATTCAAGGCACGGTACAGGACCGTTGCAGATTGCCGTTGCTCTGGGTTCAAATAGCGGTTACGCGAGCTGACCGCCAAGCCGTCCGGCTCTCGAACCGTTGGTACGGCGACGATTTCCACTGGTAGGTTCAGATCGGCCGTCATTTGTTGAATGACCCTCAGTTGCTGGGCGTCTTTTTCTCCGAAGTAAGCCCGATCGGGCAGGACAATATTAAAGAGTTTCAGAACGACCGTAGCGACTCCCCGGAAGTGTCCCGGTCGGAACCGGCCGCACAGCTCACGCGGGATCTCTTCAACCTCCACATACGTTTTCTGGGCATTCGGGTACAGCTCTTTTGTATCGGGGCAGAAGACCAGATCAACCCGGTGGTTCTCGCAGAACTCCAGATCATCGTTAAGGCAGCGTGGGTAGCGTTCGTAATCTTCGTTCGGGCCGAATTGGAGAGGGTTTACGAATATCGAGACAACGAGAAGATCGCACTCAGCTCTTCCCTGGTCTATGAGACGGCCATGCCCGGTGTGAAGCGCCCCCATTGTCGGGACCAATCCCACCGAGTGACCGGCCCGCTTAGCGTTTCGAATGACCTCCCTGATTTCAGCGATTGTTCTGATGACTTGCATAGTCTCCCCTGGCGTTGACACCGGAAACACCGGCTGTCATTTCTTTCTGGCAGGCGTTGTGACCGGTTCAGCCTCACATCGGGGACGTGGGAATTCACCTTCTCGCACTTCCCGCGCGTATTCCTCGGCGGCCGTCACGATAATCTCTCGAAGGTTCGCGTATTGTTTGACAAACGACGGAACTGGGCCGTGATAAAGACCAAAGGCATCAGAGCTGACAAGAACCTGCCCATCACAGAAGGGACCAGCTCCAATGCCTATCGTCGGAATACGAAGGGCGGCAGTCACTTCAGCTGCGACAGAGTCTGGAATCGATTCGAGGACAATTGAAAACGCGCCGGCCTCCTCCAAAGCCCGGGCATCTTCGAGCAGCAAACGCGCTGACTCGCTGTCGCGTGCCTGCCTCCGGAACCCTCCCAATTGGTGGATTGACTGAGGGGTGAGCCCGAGGTGACCCATAACCGGGATACCAATCTCGACTAAACGGTTGACGACATCAAGTATTCCTTTGCCGCCTTCAATTTTGACAGCCTCCGCCCCCGCTTCTTGAATAAAGCGGCCGGCGTTTCTGACGGCTTCGGTAATAGAAACCTGGTAAGAGAGAAACGGCATGTCCGCAACCACCAGGGCCCGGGAGACACCGCGCACGACCGCCTTGGTGTGATGAAGCATGTCCTCCATCGTTACCGGAATCGTGGTGTCGTAGCCCAGCACCACGTTTCCGACCGAATCTCCAACCAGCAGAACATCAATCCCTGCTGAATCCAATAAATGCGCCATGTTGGCGTCATACGCCGTCAAAACGGTAATCTTCTGTCCACGGGCCTTCATTTCTCGGAGGTCGGTGCTTCGCACCTTTTTCATTCTTGTTCCTTTAGCAGCGCATTCAATGTCCTGGCCCGGATCCCGTACAACCCCTGTTCCGCGGCAAGGCGAACGGCGTAAAGACCCAGCACCCTGTATATGTTCTCGACCTCTTCCAGATTCGAATTGGCAGCCAAGGCACGAAGATGACACTCAATCGTTCCAAGGTCGCCCCTGACTATCGGTCCGGTCAACGCCATGCCTCTGTTCATATCGAAAACGTTGTTGACCGATTGTTGCGCCAGAATTTTAAAGCCGCTGGCCGCTTCTTCGCGAGTCAATCCCGCCTGCTCGAGCAGCCGGAGACCGGCCTCGAGGAGAACAACCAGGTCGTTACAAATCAACACGGCCGCGGCGTGGTACAGGGGGCGAGACTCGTTGGGAATCTCGAGCAAACGCCCGTGCAAAAGCTCAACGATCTCCCTGGCCCACCGGCCCGCCTCTCCTTCCCCGGTAAGCACGTACAGACACCCGATCAGCGCCGTCTGCCCTCTCTCCGGAGAAGGCACGGTCTGAAGAGGATGCAACGCCGCGCACGATGTCCCTTTTTCCTGCAGGCACTTCAGGACGTCCAGTCCGTGTACTCCGCAGGTGTGAATGACTGTCCCGCCCTGCCAACCGGACTGCGCTAACAGACTGGCAACCGGGCGGACTGCGTCGTCGGGAACGGCTACAATGAGCCGCGAGCAAAAGCTCGGTAGTTCTTCGTAGGCTACCGGTCGAACGCCGGCGCCGATGAATTCTGCCGCTTTCGCTGCCTTTTCTGTTGTCCGGCTGGCGACCGCGACAACTGGCGACCCGGCTTGGTAAAGAAGCCGCCCGATCGATTGCCCAATACGCCCTGCCCCTGCAATCCCTATCGGTCGTTTGATCAAGAGTTAGATTATAGCGCGAGATACAGTGATTTTGCCCAGCGATCGGCTCGAAAACCCAGTGCTTGCGGTGCTAGGGGTGCTTGAAAGCCGGTTGTAGTCTGCCGGCTCTTCTGGTAACCTCCTGTTGTCGTCAACTCGGATCTTACGAGGTGCACAAGGGAAGCGGGTGTGATTCCCGCACGGTCGCGCCACTGTGATCGGCGAGTGGACACGAACAGGTGGACAAGCCACCAGTCACTCCATAGCGGGGGAAGACTTCGTTGTCCGCGTTTGAGCCGTAAGTCAGGAAACCTGCCTCGGAAGGCCTGAAATTACAACTCTTCGCGTCAAAGGGTTGGAAGTCTCGTGATTTCCTACAAACCCATGGCGCCGCTTGGGTGCAAGTGCACTCAGGGAGGCTGCTAATGCGTAATCAACAACTCTGGGTAGGATTCTTAAGAATCAGTGTGTTCGTTGGTCTGTCAACCGTTCTGTGGTCCACAGCGCTGGCCGGCGCCTTGTCAGGAAAGGTGCGAGACGAGCAAGGTCGAGCTCTGCCTGGAATTCACGTGCAATTGCAGGGGCAGGGTGTAACCCAAAGCACAGTAAGCGACTCGTCGGGTGAATACAGGTTCGACAATCTTTCCGCAGGTCCTTACAGCCTTGCGGTACGCGAGCTGGGGTTTGAATCTGAAACAGTGCAGCTGACTTTGACCGCTGCGACGGAGAAAAAGCATGACCTGCTGGTGCGACTTGAGCTTCTGGAGCAGCGGGTCGTGGTAACGGCTACGCGAAACGAGGTCTCAACCAGTCTACTCGGCAACTCGGTGACGGTCATCTCAGGGGAAGAAGCTCGCCAGGCGTCGCAGCTCAGTGATCTTCTCCGGACTGTCAGCGGTCTTCACATTGTGCAAACTGGTACGCCGGGCGCGGTCACGAGCCTCTACCTGCGGGGAGGGGAATCGGACTACTCAAAAGTCCTTCTTGATGGAATTCCCCTGAATCAGCCTGGTGGTTTTGTCGATCTCTCAAACCTGACCACTGCCGGAATAGAACGGATTGAGGTTGTCCGCGGACCACAGAGCGCACTTTACGGCTCGGACGCTATTGCCGGCGTAGTTCAGATCTTTACACAGAAAGCGGATGAAGAGATCACCAGACCTCGGGTGGAACTCACTCTGGAAGGAGGCAACTACTCGACACTAGGGACCAGCGGTCGAGTAAGCGGGAAAACGGGTCGCCTCAGCTACACCGGGCTTTTCAGCCACCTCGAGACCGACAATTCTGTCCCGAACAGCTTCTTTAACAACAACACTGCGACCGCCATGCTTGGTCTGGACATAGCGCCTGACACATCCTTGTCTATGATCGCCAGGGGCGAGTACGGCCGAGCTGGGGTCCCCGGTCCTACCCTTTTCGGCCCAGCGGACCTGGAGGAATATTACCGAAAGAGGAATTCGCTGTTTGGCGCGAACTTTAGTCAGCGCCTGTCGCCCCAAGTCAGCCACCGATTCATGTACTCGCAGGCGCAGATTAACGAACTTTCCGAAGATCCGGTTGATTCCGGAACCTTTATTCCTTCGTTCGAGGGTAGAACGGGCCCCCTCTCCTTTGATTTCCCATACTCTTTCCTGAATGCCACGCGTAAGCAAGTCGCCGGATACCACGCGGATTTCACCGCATCAGGTCACGTGCTTGCTACCGGAATCGAGTATGAACACGAGCGGGGGGTGGTCGGTGAGGTTCGAGCGTCGCGAAGCAATTTCGGCTACTATCTTCAAGACCAATGGATGCCGACAACTCGCCTGGCGCTAACCGGAGGCGTGCGTTTGGACCGTAACGGGAGCTTCGGCTTTGCTGCAACGCCGCGGTTTTCGGTCGCGTGGCTCTTGAGAAATGGCGGGCCGAGCAGCTTTTGGGGGATGACCCGGCCAAAGTTTAACTTCGGCCTCGGTATAAAAGAACCGAGCTTGGTTGAATCGTTCAGTACCAACCCTTTCTTCCGCGGAAATCCCGATCTCGAACCGGAACGAACCAGAAGCGTGGAGGTGGGGATCGAACAACGACTGGCGGGAAATCGGGTACGCGTCGAGGTCAACGGATTCTACAATCACTTTATAGATCAGATTGACATCCTTACGACTGACGCCCAGACTTTTGAAGCGTCCTATTTCAACATCGGTCGGAGCCAGGCATGGGGCGTGGAGCATGTTCTGGAAATTCGAGCCAATCAAGCCTGGCGCGTGATCGGCGGATATACCTACTTGAATACCAGGATTCTTGAAACCGCTTCTCCCTTTCACCCCGTGCTGCAAGCCGGATCCCGACTGCTTCGTCGTCCGACGCACTCAGGATTTGTGACCGCCGGTTGGTTCAAGCCTCGATGGGGCTTGAGCAGTCGGGCCTCTTTTATAGGGAAACGTACCGACAACGACTTTTACAACCTTGGCCTGCAAGAGGTTGCCGGCTATGTGCGAGTGGATCTGAACGGTAGCTTTCAAATTACCGAGCGAGTGGATCTTTTTGCGGCAATTCAGAATATGCTCGATAGCGATTATCCTGAGGTGCTCGGTTACCCGGCGCTAAAGTTTAATTTCAGGACAGGGATGAGGATAAGATTCTAGTCCTCAGAAACCTGAAAGTTCTCCAAAGGAACAACAACCCCCAGGACGAACAGGGGCTCTGGATCGGCTCATGAAACGCGTCTGGCTCCTCGTCACAGTAATTTCGATCGCGGCTGCTCTCGGGGCACTTCTCGTAGCCGTCCGTTCGAAACCTGTTCCGCTGGATCCGGTTTCGGGAAAGCGCATTATTTCACTTGCGCCCAGTTTGACTGAAACCCTGTTCGCGCTGGGGGTAGGGGATCAATTGGTCGGCGTAACCAGTTACTGTAATTACCCGGCAGAGGCAAAGGCCATAGAGAAGGTCGGCGATTTTATCAATCCCAGCCTGGAGAAAATCGTCAGCCTTCGGCCCGATCTGATTCTCGCCGAACACTGGAGCTCGTCGAAGATTTCGAAAAGGCTTTCACAACTTGGACTCGAAGTGGTCGAGACGACGAGTCCCTCGTCAATCGACCAGGTTTACGAGTTAATCAGGCAAGTTGGCGAAGCAACGGGAAGAAATCGCGAAGCGGACAAACGTATTGCCGAGATGAAGGAACGCATTGCCGCCGCCCGGCTTAGAGCCGCTCGCTTCCGCTTTCGGCCTTCGATTTATGTCGAGATTGATCCCCCTTCCTGGACCGTGGGAAGGCGCAGCTACACTAGTGAGGCAATTTTGATAGCCGGCGGACGTAATCTTTTCGACGATGTCAACCGACCTTCGCTGCTCGTTTCCAAGGAAATGGTGCTCCAAAAGGATCCGGACGTCATTCTCAGTTTCGTAGCGAAGGCTGACGAGATCAGGGCTCGTCCGGGTTGGGCCGATCTCAGGGCAGTCAGAGAGGGGCGCATAATAGATGATTTCAATCGAGACCTCCTTTCCAGGGGGACGTTCAGGCTGGTCGAAGGGATTGAGCAGCTTCAGCAAAGGCTGGAGGGGATGCAGTAAATGATGCCCCCGAAGACCCGCCCGGTAAGATCACTGGCAGTACTGCTCGTGCTTCTTTTGACAGCGATCGTGCTGGCCCTTTTCATCGGACCGGTGGCCGACGCCTCCTCGATTATCATCTGGCGCATTCGTTTTCCCAGGGTTCTGATGGGGCTGCTGGTTGGCGCCGGGCTGGCCGCCTCGGGAACCGTTTTTCAGGGCGTGCTGCGTAATCCTCTGGCTGACCCCTTTATGCTGGGAACGTCGAGCGCCGCGGCAGCAGGGGTGATGCTCGCGGGCGCTTTTCAGCTCGGCGGTTACTCCTCGCTTTACTTTATGGCTTTGACCTTTGCCCTTCTTTCGATCCTTCTCGTTTATCGCATTGCCCAGATAGAGGGAAAGGCGCCCATTCAGACAATGATCCTGGCGGGAGTGATCGTAAGCCTCTTTTTCAACGCCGCGGTGTTTGTCTTCTTCTCGATTTTCTACAGGGAGTCTTTTAATACCCTTTTTTACTTGCTCGGCACCCTCACGGAAGCAGACCCCACCCTTATTGGCATTTCTTCGGTTCTAATCGCCGGAGGGCTTCTGGTCTGCTGGCACCTGTCGCGTGATCTCGATATCCTGACTCAGGGAGAGCAGACGGCCCTGCACCTGGGCGTCGAGGTGGAAAAGGTCAAGAAGATCCTGTTTGCTGCAGCATCCTGCATGGTCGCTGCCGCGGTGGCCGTTGCGGGAATGATCGGCTTTGTTGGGCTGATTGTTCCTCACATGCTAAGGATGGTTGTAGGACCCAATCATCGCACTCTGATTCCAGCGGCGGCGCTGGGAGGCGCCATCTTCCTGATTGTTGCTGATACACTAGCTCGAACTCTGGTCGCTCCCATTGAGATCCCGGTCGGGGCGCTGACTGCGCTCGTCGGGTCGCCGTATTTCGTTTACCTGCTGAGGCGGCGCCAGCGCTACGGGCAGTTCTGAAAAGAGGTTTGGATGTCCTTTCATCTGAACAACGTTACCTTCAGCTACCGTAACGGCTTCAGGCTGACAAACCTGAGTCTCGAAATTCCCAGTGGGTCGTTCTTGGGCTTGATTGGGCCTAATGGCAGCGGGAAAAGCACGCTGTTGCGGCTCATGTGTGCAGAACTCAAACCCGATTCCGGAAGGGTGCTTCTCGACGGTCGTCCCGTTTCCGATTTTCCGACCATGGAGCGGGCGCGGCAAATGGCGGTTATCTCAGCAGAGCAGCATTTCGACTTCCCATTTCTCGTTTGGGACGTGGTGGCCATGGGACGATTCCCGCATCTCGGACGAATGCGAAAAACCGCCTCCACAGACGATGAGATCATTCGCGAGGCCCTGCGCCTCACGGACGTGGAACGCTTCGCCGACCGCCCGGTCTCTCGGTTATCCTCCGGAGAGCGGCAGCGCGTCCTGATCGCGAGGGCAATGGCACAAGAACCGGCCATCATGTTGCTTGATGAACCCGATGCTCACCTGGATCTGCATCATCAGCTGAATATCTTTCGGCTCTTGCAGCGTCTGAACCAGGAGCGGGGAATCTCCCTGGTAGTGATTCTGCACGATTTGACCGTAGCTGCTTCCTTTTGCAAGCGACTTGCGTTGCTTGACAGAGGCCAGCTGATCAGGCACGGACCACCATCAGAAGTGATCACACCGGAAATCATCCAAAGTGTGTACGGAAAGGACGTAATTGTCTTTCGAAACCCGGTGACCGGGCTTCCGAATGTGGCGATCGGCGACGGCAGTTAGCGGGCGGGCAGAGCACACCAGCGATTCTGTTTGAAGATCCGGTGCCGGACTCTAGAGCAGCGATTTTCCGGGCCGAATTGATTGGAACGTCGGCGCCCTGAAACAGCAAGCGGCAGCCGGACTGCACCCTCTGTTCGTAGTATTGGCTTTAGCCGGGCAGTTGCCCAGCGTACAATTGTTTCTATATTAAGGCCCGCACGAAGATCCTATGTGAGGTGGGACTACGAACGGGAATGCAGCCGGGATCGCAAGTTCGTAGTACCGGCTTTAGCCGGGCAGTTGCCCAGCGGTCAACTGTTGATATCTGACCGCTTTAAGGCCCGCCTGAAGGCGGAACTACAAACGGGGCACTTGCCCAGCGGTCAGTTGGCGCCGTATGAACGATTTAACAGCCCGCCTGAAAGCGGAACTACAAACAGGTGACCCAGGCGGCAGAGGCAGTCACCGGTTGGCAGCGACCTTACTGCTCTGCTCGGCGACGAGCTGTCGTGTGGCTTCGAGAGCAGCTTCGTAGTTCGGATGGGTCGCCACTTCCTTCACATACTCAATGTAACGGATCCTGTCGTCTGGGTCGATTATGAAGATCGCCCGTGAATCGAGCCGCAGCTCTTTGATGAGTGTGCCATAACTCGTACCGAACGATGCGTCTTTGTGATCGGAAAGCATGATGACTTTGTCGACGCCTGCGGCGGCACACCACCGGCTTTGGGCAAAGGGCAGGTCCATGCTGATGGTATAAACGCTCACACCTGGAAGGCTGCCTGCCTCCTGATTAAATCGTCGAGTCTGAGCGTCGCACACCGGCGTATCCAGAGAAGGAACGACACTGAAAACCCGAATCTTGCCTTGCGTCTGTTCCAAGGTGACAGGTTTCAGGTCCTTTCCAATCGCCGTAAAATCGGGCGCCTTGTCCCCGATCTTCAATTCAGGTCCAACGAGAGTGAATGGCTTGCCTTTCAGCGTAACGGAACCCGGTCGTTCAGTCATGGTCTTCCTCCTTGCCTTTTCAACGATTCTACTTTTTTTGGAAGACGACCTGAAGGATAGGAGCAAGAAGCCAGAAGCCAGAAGCCAGAAGGCAAAACTCAGAAGCCAGGAGCCGGAGCCAGAAGGCAGAAGTCAGAAGTCAGGAGGCAGAAGTCAGGAGCCTCATTGTGGCGGACTTTCGAGTTCCAGAATCCAGCGACATCTCCTGGTTTGTTGCTCCTGGCTCCTTGCTTCTTGCTTCTGAGCCTTGCTTCTGGCTTCTGGCTTCTGCCTTCTTGCTTTACAGTTCGCCGCTCAATCGTCGATTTCGGGTGGGTCTTTCTTGTCTGCTCCCGGCAGATCGCATCGATTAGACATTCAGGTTGAGATTCCCATTTTCGGGAGAACCCACTTCATCAACACGATATAGACAACCAGGAAGGCTATTACCGGTAGGAGGTCCATTGATTCCTAGCCTTTGGGGTTACTCAGCAACCCATTTCCGCAGCTCTTCTTTTAGTGCCTCGGCGCTGAACTTCATGCCGATGTTCAAATCTCGTGCGTCGAGGAACAGGGTCGGTTCAGGTGGTTCGTTCTTCCAGACAAGATGCGGCTTGTAGACGACCGCCATGTCCCAGGCCACTTCGTTTGGCGGGTATCTGAGCTGACGCGTGTACACCTTGCTGGTGAATGTCCACAAATCCCAGTAGTGCTCGACGCGAGGATCCGGCAGATAAGCCGAGCTCGTCGTCGCGCTGTGTCGCGTGTCGTTCGCCATGAGAGGTGTCCACATCACGAACACCTTCACTCTGGCGTTAGGCATTTCATTTAGAACTGATCTGACTTCGGAGGCCCCCCAAAGACAGTGCGGTCAAGTCGGGGCCAGCACCATGACAATGCGCGGGCGGTCCGCTGCAGCGTTAAATGCCTTAATGAATTCCTTGCCATCGAAAGAAAGGGAAGAGACCACCTGCGGCTGGCCGGGAGGAAGGATTTTCCGTTCCTGTTTCGCCGGCGCCTCAAGTTTCGGCTTTGGCGCTTGTTGCCCCTGAACGGGTATCAGCATCATCAGCATCAGCAACAGCCAGCTCATACTAGTTCAACAGATTACTGAACCTAACCTTTAGTTGCAACTTATCTTGCTGGTATCTCAATGCCTGCATCAGCACACCAACTCCAACCCTCGTGCCAATTATAGGCTCTGTTCAGTATTGTGACCGCGACCGGCGTGAAGCTCTCTCTAATGCGCCGGGCCGAAGAAAATGGCGTTAAAAAGCAGAATGTCCAGTCCATCGCAAAACGCTCGGTATGCCGGGTCTTCTGAGAACGCCACAACGTGGCCGGCCCCCAAAGCCTGGTGCATGAGGTAAGCCTTTTCGGCGAGCTGATCGCGAGTATCCGGCCAGATAAACCCACTGATTAGCAGGCGGTCTGCCGTCCTGAAGACGCCTACATTTCTCCCTTTATCCAGCTTGAGTGGGGTGAAGATGTTGCGGTTGGTAACGAGGACATTGGCGTCTGAGTGATATCCGAAAGCCAGCCAGTGCTCGGTATCCAGGTACACCCGGACCAACGCGCCGGGAACCCTCGCGGGTAATTCCTTCTGTGGCCGTATCGCTCTTTCAAAATCGAAGCGTTTGTCCGCTCTTCCTACCGGCCTGTCTTCCTCGGGATTTCTGTACTCCCGGGAGGTCGCCAGCAGAGCTACCTTGTCCTCGGTCAGCCAGGTGGTCGCCTCTCCTATGGTGATCAGGGTTCCTCCCTGGGATATCCACTGCTTTAACGTTTGTGCGCCGGTCTCGCCCAGCACGTCCCGGTAACCTGGCGAACTGGAGCGGGCATCGGGAAGAATCAAAACGTCAAAATCATTGAGATTGGCGCCGCGCAGGAATCGCGTCGGGATCACCGTGGCTGGGTATTCGTACACTTGCTCGATCAGGTATCGGAGCGCCCCAGCCGAACTCCCCAGGGTAGGCTCGTTATAAGCGAGAGCGACTCTCGGGCGCTTGACAAACCGCACCTGGCTGCTTCCAAAGTTAATCCCTTCCTCCACCCAGGCGGTATGGGTCGAGTAAACGTCTGCGCCTGATTGTCGGGCAATTTCCTGGAGTCTTTGGTAGAGATCCGCTGGATTGTCTCTGACTTTCACAATCAGACTTCCGGCAGGAAAACACCGCCCGTTCTGGCAGAACTCCTTATCCGCTGAATGAACACGCACCCCGGAAGAAAGAAGCTTCGACAGGGCATGGACGGCCGCGTTAGTTCCCCAGGGAATAAGGTAAGCGAGCTTAGCTTCCCCGCCTTTAACCTCGCCTGCCCGCGTTGGCAAATCGTTAAGCGGCGCCAGGACATCCCCCGGAATCTGATCTGTGGTAAAGCAGGGAACGTTGTAAAGCAGGGGCAATGACCAGGCGGTCACGTCGTAGAACTGGTCGCGAAGCCTTTTTTCATAGCGGCGCTGCTGCTCTTTTAAGAAATCCTCGTCCAAGGCTGTTCCCCTGGACAAAAGGGTGACGGCGAGAGCGCGAGCCGGCTGCGCCAGTGAAACGAAGTAAGAACCGGCCGGGAACGTCCGTTCCTCGGGCTGGTCTGTCGTCTGCTCGCGAACCTGCAGCTTAACGGAATTCTTGATGCTGTGCACCTCGATACCCTGTGCAAGGAGAACGCGGGCAAGTTTTGCTGCCCGGGCAGGGTCTCGAGACGGGTCGAAAACGTAGCCGCTCACCCCATCACTTGGTTGGTTTCGCAGGCCGGCTTTCCTGGTCTCGTAGAAGTGTCGAAGAAGGCCTTCGCGGTTTCGGGCGGTCGTCTCCGCCGTTGCGAGCGAGGCAAGGAAGTGGTGTCGTACCGCATCCCGGAACCGAAGAACCGTTTGGTCCGTGCGTTTGACAGCCAGTCCGCGCACTCCCGCCTGCTCGTATGTCATGCCGACAGCACCGTGAAACATCGGCCATCCTTCCCCATAACCGGGATAGAAGG